>ERZ791903.123-NODE-123-length-122408-cov-6.024977_pt1 | contig 122408 bp, 110 predicted proteins | sample MGYA00510148_ERZ791903 | MGnify/ENA primary metagenome ERZ791903 (study PRJEB30046, sample SAMN00792080) | human gut metagenome | study: EMG produced TPA metagenomics assembly of the A metagenome-wide association study of gut microbiota in type 2...
TATATCCCGTGAAATGCCCGTATTTCCGGGCTTTTTGGAGATAATCAGAGTTGTTGATTTAACAATAATATGTTTACTCATATTCTAGAGATGATATAACTTATTTTGTATACGTAACAGGGCTTATTGAACAAGAAAACGGCGAAACAATTTCTGCAACGCCATCACACCCATTCTATGTTGATAAACTTGGTTGGACTTTAGCAAGAAGTCTCAGAGCCGGAGATGTACTTGTACTTTCAAATGGTGAACTTGTAACAGTTGAATGGGTTCAGCACGAAATTCTTGAATCACCTATCAAGGTTTATAACTTTGAAGTTGAGGAGTTCCATACTTACTTTGTGGGCGAAAACAGGGTTTTTGTTCATAATGGGTGTGGAGATGAAAAAGTCCCGAGTAGAAAAGAAGCCTTAAATCAAATTAAAAAAGATTTAGGAATTTCAAAATCACAATCTCCTGTATCTCAAAAAATGGTTTTTCTTGAAGATTCGTCAGGAAATAAAATTATGAAAAAAATGGACAATTTAGAATGTCTAGAGAACTAACTTATGATGTGCATGGTTTAGGTTTAAAGAATTCTAGAGGGCAATCTATTAATACGATCATAATTCAGGATCATTCGTATGGTCATAAATATCCCGGTGGAATTGGAAATCAGTCAAGCCATTTTAATGTTAGGCCTGAAACAAACGTGCGCAATGGTGGCGTCATGGGAATACAAGATCACTATTATTTCACATCAAAGTACAATTTTGATAGATAGATTGGAAGTGTGTTAAAATGACTGGAATAATCAATTGGTATGTTTTATCTAAGATCTTTGGAGATGATTTTCAGTTAACCGGTGCATTGATAGATAATATAAGCGACAAGCCGCTTGAACGCAATCTTTCTATAGAATTAATAATAAATGCCAAGGTAATCAATCCGCCAGATAGATGGAATAAATGGGATAAAGTTTATGTAAAAATAGACTTTTCATTTGTGGATAGATTAAGATGGAAGATTGTGGGCAAAGATTTTGTTATTAATTCAATTTCGGTTGAAGGAAGGCAAACATTTTTTATGAGTATTAAAGATAAAAAATGTAATATATTAGAGTTTGATTTTGGTGCTGCACGAATACAGAGCGTTAAGCCATTAATATTTAGTAAACAATTCGACAGGTATGAGGTTAATGATACTTAAGACATTAAAAAAGATATGACGAGACTAATGAGCTTGTACATATTCATGTAAATGGTGAAGAAATAGTCGCAATACCAAGTCACTCGTTCTATGTTGATAAACTTGGTTGGACTTTAGCACGTTTAAATACAAAAAAGCAAAGCCCATAATGAACAGGCTTTGCTTTTTGCACATAAAATATTATTTCACTAAGTAATGTAGAATGGTGGTATCCGTACGGAAGTGGTGGAGTATGAACAGGCTAACATACATCGCTGCCACTCGATCGTAGACAACTGGCTTGCCGATTGATAATGCTGCTTCTCTGTTATATCCTCGAAGTCGATAAGGTTTGTCGAGATTCTCTTTGAGTTTTCTACCGCAGCGTTTAAACTCATCCTTGATTTTCTGAATGTATTCTGCACGCTTTGCAGGATCATTTTCCATGTCCTGCAAAACGGCATTATATGTAATCTGTGCGCACATAGCCCTGCAATAGTGGAGTCCATCTGGGACGCGTGCTTCTGCCTTTGTCAACAAGAAATCATTATTCATTTTCTCTGCACGACTAATATATTCTTTTAGCTTTGCCACTGCGACTATTCCTTTCAATACAGTACGATTATGCTTACCGCCCTTACCGATACTGAAAATGTGGACAGTTTGGCAGTCAATGAATTTTATATTATCGACTTTTAAGTGCCCAAGTTCACGGCGCCTTAATCCTGAGATCAATGCAACATCACGAGTTGTTTCACCCGTTTCAGTATTGTATTTTGTCGGATCATTCTTTAAATGAGCTCCGTGGCGTGGAGGGTGTCTGTAGTCACTTATTTTTTGACCGAAAATCTTGCATAACGCAGATAGATCAGTGTTGAGAGTATCAGCTGATAACCCCCTTGCTTCTCGTACATCAATGTACTCCTGTATATATTTTTCAGCCTCTAACATTGTTAGGTGACTTGTCTGAAACTTTGCTTTAAGATATTTGCAAAATTGTTTTAATACACCGAGATATCGATTGAAAGTGCCTTCAGAGAATATCTTCCATTTAAAAGTGTTTATTCCTTTCAAGATTTCTTTGATTTCTTCATCTTTAAAGCCTTTGTTTTTTAGACTCTTAACAGCCTTAGCTTTCTTTCTCTTTTTTAAAACCTTGAATCGGTGTTTCTTTTGACCGAATGAGTGCATTCCAGTTAGCCTATTTGTTAAGACATACTGCAACGTGTTGTTACCAATTTCTACTTCTACATTTTTACCGTCAATAATTCTATTTACAATTTTAAACTTGCTCATCGAAATACTCCTTTTTATGGTTCTTAATTTGTGTGTTGGTGGGGGCAAGTGCGGTTGATACTAACAGTATAAAGGTGTTATTTAGCAGCACCAAAGGCCAGTGAATCGGATTATAGACCGACCACCAAATGAAGACGTATGTCTTTCGAAAGACATACTCAGTGGACACCTTTATAGTGTTAGTGGCTCTCTTACGCCGAACCTCGCGCTACTGGTCAGGTAGACTAATTGATCTAAAAAACAATTAGTGGAACCATTTTGGGAGTATTATATTTTTTTACAAAACTGTTTTTTTGCGTTTCCGAAAATCAGGAATGCAATGTTGGACTTTTTAAACAAGTATTTCCTTGTTAGTATCGTTGAGCTTGTCAATTTCATATTACGTAAATCAATAGCAAATAGTATAGCCTGAATTATTTCAAATTAAAGATATTGTTTTTTTTAATGTAAAATACTTTTGTTGAGCTGACATGCCACAATATGGATCATGAGCATGTTCAGATTTTTTTATTGTTTTTATTTACTTCAACAAAGGTTTCCTGCTGGAATTGCTGAGGTGAATTTTTTTGTCATATTTCGCAAACACGACAAAAAAGCAAAAAGAGAGCCCACATTTTTTTGCAATCAACAAATAAAATGTGAGCTCTCAATATTTATAATATAAAAAAAGAGCATCTAAATAACTTAGAAACTCTGTACTACAATATCTTTTCTTCTATTATTATTGTACCAAATTGTGAAGTATATTTCAATTGGCAAAACAGACAAAATTTCATTCGAAAAATTGTATATTGTGACTAAAATAATGTGTGCTTTTTTATACAAATTAGTTGGGATAGGGAGAACATCTTCAATCTAAGGTCAACACTCATTTTATATATAATATAATAAGGAAGAATGCAAATTTTCATTATCAATAGCATTATTATACTATCACTAGTTTTATTATTTGTTGATAGTATTTTTGCAGGATAAGAAAATATATAATACATCGTCTATCTTTTTATCTTACTGCTGTTTATATAAATGAAAATTTGTTGTTTTATAATGCGTCATCTTCAGATTTTACAGCAATACTGCCAATGAAACACTAGCACGTTTGTGCAATCCGCTGATTTTATCTTTGAAACTACATGAGCTATTGCTTTTTTAGGGCGAACGTGATATGGAAAAGAAACAACTATTATTTGCATTAAAATGATATATCTTCTTCCTTTGTAATATAAGAAGTAGTGCTTTCTTCTTATATATTATAATGAGTAGCTTACTCTTCTTATTTTATCTTATAACAATAATAAGTAAACATACTGAGTTTATATGCTAAAATAAAACTGAGCCACTTATCCTTGTTTCTTATTTATTTGCTTATTTATTATAGCTTTATGTTTATATAAATGAAAATTTGTTGCTTTCTAATGCATTATCTTTAAAACTTCTTGGGCTATTGCTTTTTTATGGCAAACGTGATAAAGAAAATAAACAACTATTATTTGAGTTAAAACGATATATCTTCTTTATTTTGAATATATAATATGTCATTTATTTTCTTATCTTATAAGTTGAACAAATATATCAAGTAATACAATTTTATTTATAATTATAAACAGTGTTATGGTGATCTGTCGTGGCACTGTTTGTATCTTCATCTGGGTGCTTTTAGTTGATAAATATATGTGCTTTCTTTTTTTTGGAATTGTCAAGAAATGTGCAGTCGGAGAATACCCAAAATCATGGATAGGCAGGATTCAGGCGGCGTGATGAGCCAGCCCTGTTGAAGTTCTTAGTGCCACAGGTGGGAGACCGCCTTCGTTGAAGCTGTTGATCCTCTGAGTGTTGTAGTAGCCGAAGATATAACGGAAGATGACAGTTTTGACCTCTTCACGCTTCATTCTGTAGGTCGGTATCTGATACAGCTTTTCTTTTTTCAGTGTGGCAAAGAAGCTTTCCATACGGGCATTATCATAGCAGTGAGCAGTACCGCTGAGGCTCTGGATGAGCCCGTTTGTTACAAGTTCACTGCGGAAGGCATAGCTTGTGTACTGGCAGCCACGGTCGCTGCGAAGGACAGTTCCATCGAGTCTGCCATACTTCTCACGCATCTGTTTTACGGTGTCTATGCAGAGTTCCTTCTTCATGTTGTCACGCATTTCAAGAGCGATGATCTCGCCGTTGAAGCAGTCGAGGACAGGCGAAACATAGAGTTTTCCGTCTGCACACTGGACCTCGGTAATATCTGTCAACAGTTTCTTCAGTGGCATATCTGCACTGAAATTTCTCTTGATCAGATTCTCTCTGTTCTGAGTTTCAGTATCAGCTTTTGTGATACCGTGAGGTCTGCGATGTCTGTGGATAAGCCCGACTTCGCTCATAGTCCGGTATACTGTTCTAAGGCTTACATGAGTGCCACGCTGAGCAAGAGCTGCCTGAATCCTCCTGACACCGTAATTCTTATTGTCAGGATGCTCTGAAAGAATTTCCTGTATTTTGACCAGAAGAAGCTGCCTTACACCGGGCTTGCCCTGATTCCTGAGCCAGCGATAATAGCCTGATTCGCTGATTTTCAGAAATCTGCATATTGCTTTCGCTCCGTACTTGTTACGGAACTCATTGACGAACAGGTGACGTTCGCTTGTCTTTACTTCTTCCGGTCTTTTGCGAAAAAACCGAGTGCGTCCTTGAGGATATCATTCGCTTTGCGAAGCTCGGCATTTTCACGTTCAAGCTCCGTAATACGCAGTTTTGCTTCGTCATCTGTCATCTGATACTTCTTAGCTTTGACAGCGGCATTTCGCTTTGTACGCCAATCAGACAGTGTGTAATACTGGATACCTAACTGCTGAGCAGCCTTTTTCAGTCCAATCTCATCCGAGAGCTTTAATGCTTCTTCTTTGAATTCTTTACTGTACTTCATAGTCGTTTTCCCTTTCCGGTTTTGTTACTTATATTCTACCAGATTTTTGGACGTTTGTCGACTGCTCTTTCAGTATAACACTTCATTTCTATGTCAAAAAGATTTTGCAAGAATTCTTGGCTATCTTCAAATATCACTTTTTTGTGTCTTTTTAATTAATTCTCTTTTTGCTATATTCCAGAAATCTGTATACTGTATTATGGCGGTGGTGTTGACAAAAACGAAAAATATGGTATAATGAATGCAGGAAGTGAAGCAATGTATAGAAAAGCCAGAGCAGGCTATATTGAGCCTATGCCGAAGAAACAGTTACATAAAATCGAAAAGGCGTTTAAGGCTCAGGGCGGTCTTATCCAGTATGGTGAAGAAACAGACGCTTACCTGAAAAGTAAGAATGCTGAGGCTATTACTTACAATGACAAGACCATATTGCTTAAACAAAATCCAGGCAGAGCCAGTGTTTTTGAAGAACTTATCCACGCAACACAATATCGCAACGGAGAAAATGACGGAAGTTATGTTTCAAGACTTAATTGCAAGATCAAGGCACAGAAAAAGCTTTTACGAAACAACAAAGCTTATAAGTTGACAGAAACTGAGGTCGAACAAACAAAAATTGCTTTGCAACAGTATGAAAGTGAATTAAAGGCATATAATGAAAAAGGAGGCGACTGATATGTTTAAAGTTCTTGATGTATTTAAAATCGGCGATATGTTGTCTGTTACTTTGGACGGCAAGTGTGAAATGCTCAAAAATGGTACAAAGTTGTACGATAAGAGTGGCAGGACATATGAAGTCGTTTCAGTAGCAATGACAAGATACAATGACCCGTCAGATATTGCAAAAAGTACAACTGTGCTGTTGAAAGCTTGCGATATCGAAACAGGTTCGGAACTCTTTATCGCATAAAAAGAAACGGCATAAATAATTTTACCGCTTGACTAATGTCGGGCGGTATTTTTATACCCAAATATCGGAACTAAGCACCTTAACGGGTGCTTTTTTCATACACAAACTAGCCATAAGGGACTCTATCGACAATGGCATAGATCTTCATTGTCACAAAAAATGTTTCGCTAGATCAGATGCTATGAATATAACAGAAATTCACGAAAGGTGAGAATGAAATTCACCACCCCACAAATTTCAACTATTTAGCGCAAAATATCAAACCATAGCAAAAATAAGAACAAATTCGTAAAGTATATCTAATAGTATTGTATTTTATACCGTCTTGTAGTATAATGTACATATGACAAAAGCAGTAAACCAACTAAAAACAGGACGAATATATGAAGAAAATACTTATTACTATTTGTGTGGCAGTGGGCGTATATTTTGCATTTAGCAATACAATTGATGAATTTCTGTATCCAGAGAAAAGACCGGGATTGAATACATACGATACATACACCACAACAACACAGCAGACCACTACCGCAGTTACTCAGCAAACACCCATAGTCACTGATGAGGACGGATATGAGCCCCGTGACGACCGAAAGCCTGACTATGTTCAGCCTGCAGACCCCACATTGTCGAAAAGGACTTTTAACTGGACGAGCTATGACAAACAATATACCTTTGAAATATCAATGAATATTCAGGACGATATGTATGAATATTATCATGACCTTTTGAGATACTCATATGTGAAAGATTATCATAACTATGTAAGTGACGACAATAATCATAAGCTCGTAAAACAGCTTGCAGACGAAATAAAAAGCCTTTGCGACCAATGCGGCTATGGCGAATCTGAGACTATAAGAGAAACTGCAAATTTCGTGCAGAGCATAGAGTATGTTGACGACATGACCTCAACTGGATATACTGATTTTCCTAAATATCCTCTGGAAACGCTTTATGACCAGTGCGGTGATTGTGAGGACTCGTCCATACTTTTGGGAGCTTTGCTCAAAGAACTTGGCTATGGCTGCATTTTTGTCGAGCTTCCTGAACACGTTGCAATAGGAGTAAAGGCAACAGACGATGCCCCCGGCACGTACTATGATTACAATGGAAGCCATTATCTTTACATAGAAACTACCAACTCTGGCTGGGATATCGGAACGCTTCCTGATGATTTCAACGAGGAAAAGGCTAAGATATATGATGTGTGGTAAAATTTCAAAATCCCACAGATGCGATCAATGTGATCGTGCCTGTGGGCTTTTTATTATCATTTCAGACCTTTCCGGCTTAGTTTTATTTTAGCATACATAGCATTTTTCTGTAGCAAAAACAAGGTGCAAAAAAGTTTATTGTATGAGAAATACACTATCAAATATCACGCAAAAAAATATAAGAAAAAAAGAATATATCATAATTGTGCCGAATTGGTTCGGTAAACTGTACCAAGTGGGTGCTATAATATATATAGAAGCTTGAAAAGGGAATAAAATCAAAAAAACACACCGCAGACTATTTTGGAACAGTAAACAGAACCTTAAAGGTGCTATAATAAGCACATAAGGTCAAGACAGAGTTGCATACAGAGGTAAAAATCTGGTGTTCTTTGTCCTGCCAATAGATTTTACATATGACAAAAAGGCTATGATATGGCAGGGCGAGGAGCAGTACTCATGCGATGATAAGCTAGTCCTTGCAACTAAAAAAGAGCTTGTGGAAGAAAGCAAAAAGCGCATGAAATTTATGACGGACAGAATGGGGAGTGGAAGAATAAACAGAAAGAAGCTCACAAAAGCGGAAGCAGAGGCTCTGGCGGCGTTTGATGAGTTTCAGAAGTATCGTGAGGATAAGTGTTATCCATATGCTATCATAGGTGGCAATGCAGTGCTTTATGTTAGTCCGTACAAAAACGATTGGAAAGCAGAGCGTGAGTGCCTGGATATGAAAGGCGACGGCATAGACGGCTGTGTTTCAGCCTTTGTGTATAACAGTATCACCCCTGAAACAAGCGAGAAAGGAGATATTTTTTTCAAGATAATTTTAAATACCATAATTCGTGTGGCATAGCTGATTGACAGGGATATATTCCCTGTGATACAATATAATTATAGAGATAATTGTTATAGGAGGGCAAACTATGGCAGAAAAGAAAAATATAAAAGATAAGCATGAAAACCTGAAAAATGCTCGACCTAGTTATGGATAAGGTCAAAACAAGATCTGAGAACATGGAAAAACTGATAGCTAAATACAACCAAACTAATGATACAAAAGGAGAAAAGCATGAAAATATACTGCATGAGTGATATTCACGGATGTTATTCAGCACTTTGCGACGCTTTGGAGCTTGTCATTGACCACCTTGACGAGCCTGACACAAAGCTTATCTTTCTGGGAGATTATATCCACGGCGGCGAGGACAATATAGCTGTGCTTAAAAAGATAATGGGCTTGCAGAATATATATGGTCATAGGAAGGTGGTGGCGCTTCTTGGCAATCACGAGGAAATGGTGATGAGCGGTTTTTCTTCGGTCAATGAAATGCTAGGCAGCGGCGAATATGACGACTCTGATGACTCGTATAGATATTGGTTTGAACGTCTGCCGAGATATCATGTTGAGGGCAACACTATCTTTGTCCACGCAGGCATTGACGAGGATTCGGGCAATGCTTGGGAATACTGCACCGAGGATTATATTTTTACAGAGCAGTACCCTCACAGGCTTGGTAAGATACACGGACTTGACAAAAAGGTGGTGGCAGGGCATGTCCACACCAGCAGTATTTCAGGCGACCGCAGATTTAACGATATCTACTATGACGGAGCGAGTCACTACTACATTGACGGAGATGTGCTCAGCACAGGAGATATAAATGTTCTTATGGTAGACACTGACACTGATAAGTATTATAAGGTAACAGAGAATTACAATATTCCTATTGAGCCTTATGACAGTGAAGCTTGGTAGACTATTGTATGCCGTCTTAAAACCCAATATAACACTAACGTCCCCGAGTTTTCCTCGGGGACGTTTTTTCTTTGTCAACTGCCATGAAAAGAGTTAATTAAAAATTCAGAACTTTTGTTCGATTTTCTATTGTAAAACAGAAAGTTTCGTGGTATACTATTATACATAAAGGAAAAAGGCGGTGATGCTATGGAAAAGACCTATGTTGCAATAGACCTGAAATCTTTTTATGCTTCGGTTGAGTGCGTGGAAAGGCAGCTTGATCCATTGAATACAAATCTCGTGGTGGCTGATGAGAGCCGAACGGAGAAAACTATATGTCTTGCAGTGTCACCGTCACTGAAAAGCTTTGGTATTTCAGGCAGGGCAAGGCTTTTTGAGGTCATTCAGCGTGTGGAGCAGGTCAATAAGGAGCGTTTGCAGAAAGCACCTAAAAGACAGTTTGCAAAGAAAAGCTATATATATTCGGAGTTATCCGACCCAGCCTGCGAGCTTGATTATATCGTGGCAACTCCGCAAATGGCGAAATATTTGGCTGTGAGTGCAAAAATATACGGGATTTATCTGAAATATGTGTCACCAGAGGATATTTTCGCCTATTCTATCGACGAGGTCTTTATTGACGCAACGGGCTATCTCGGGCTTTATAACGTTGACGGACGTGGATTTGCACAAATGCTCATTTTGGACGTGCTGAAAACTACAGGTATAACCGCCACAGCAGGCGTTGGAACGAATATGTATCTGTGCAAGGTGGCAATGGATATTGTGGCAAAGCATATTCCTGCGGATAAAAACGGCGTCCGTATCGCAGAGCTGAACGAACAGCTTTACAAAGAAACGCTGTGGGGGCATACCCCTATCACGGACTTTTGGCGTGTGGGCGCAGGCACAGCGAGTCGCCTTGAAAAGCTTGGTATTTACACCATGGGGGATATCTCACGCTGGTCGCTGGACCATTATCTTATAGGGAAGCTTTACAAGGTTTTCGGCAAAAATACCGAGCTTCTTATCGACCACGCATGGGGTATCGAGCCTACTGCCATACCTGACGTGAAGTCATACCGCCCCTCAAACAACAGCATTTCCTCTGGGCAGGTCTTGCAAGAGCCGTGTAATTATGAGCGCACAAGGCTTATCCTGTGGGAAATGGCTGATATGCTGTCCCTTGATCTTGTGGATAAGGGCGTTGTGACAAATCAGATCGTTCTCACTGTGGGGTATGATAAAGAAAGCTTGGCGGACGGTCACTATACGGGCGAGGTGGTTTGCGACCACTATGGCAGGAAGATACCCAAGCACGCCCATGGCACTCAAAATCTAGGCAGGCACACTTCCTCGACCAGAAAAATAATAGACGCAACCATGGCGCTTTTTGACAGGATTATCGACAAGACTTTGCTTGCAAGACGGCTTAATCTGACCGCCTGTAATGTCATAAGAGAAGAGGATATCCCCGAAATTGAGAGCTATGAGCAGATAAGCTTGTTTGATATGGCGGAAGCGGCAAATGCTGATAACAACGCAGAAGAAAAAGAAAGGGCATTGCAGGAAGCAATGCTCTTGATAAAGCACAAATATGGGAAAAATGCCATTTTGAAAGGCACGAACTATACCGAGGGAGCTACGGCAAGAGAGCGCAACCGCAGTATAGGCGGTCACAAGGCATGAAAGGTGGGGCTTACAATGTATGACAATTATTATGATATAAAGCAGTTTTCACGTCCACACTATGACGATCATCCGCAAATGTCTATATCGGACAGGGCGGCGCAGTTCAGCCCTTTTGCAGCTTTGACAGGCTATGACGCTGCTGTTGATGAAACCGCAAGATACACCGAAAGCAGGGCGGAGCTGACCGAGGACGAGGTAAACAAGCTCAATGACGATCTCAACCGCCTGCTTGATATGCTTGATGAACGTCCTGAGATAAGGGTGACATATTTTGTTCCCGATAAGAGAAAAAGTGGTGGCAGTTATCAGACCAAGACAGGCATAGTGAGAATTTATGACAGCTATACTAATGAGCTTGTTTTTATGGACAAGACTAGGATAGCTGTGGAGGATATGTGTTTGGTGGAGTTTGTGTGGGAAAGAGGGGAAATACAGTAGAATAAACATTATTTGCTGTAATGTTTTTGCATTCTTTTTTTGTAAAAATGCGGAATAAGAAACGGATAGCCGTCTATTTAGGACGGTTTATCCGTGTTTGAGTGTATTCAGTTACTAAGCTAAATCAGAATTTGCAATACTGGTCTATATCATACTCACCATCAATGAGAACATAATCAAGTCCGAACATCCTGCATTGCTGAAGGTTATACTGATTAGCTTCTTTAATAGATTCAATCGTGAAGTCAGCATCATGCATTCTATTTTCTATTACATTCTCGTTTTTGATAATATCATCAAAATGACAGCTGATGTAATTATCGCTCATAATCAGACATATAAATCTGATTTGAGGTATATATTCTTCATCAAAGCTATCTTTCCAGTTGAACGGGATATAGCACCCCTCTACGATCATGTTTTGCTCGTTCTTAATTGCAGTCTTTATCATTTCTTTTATAATTTCCCATAGATAGTCTGTTAACTTATCATCATCATAAGGTGTTAGGTCTGTCTGTCCGCTTCTGATAAGTCCCATTTTCAGGTGGTCTATTGACAAATATGGGTATTGATACTTTTCAAGCAGCTTTTGCGCTAGCAATGTTTTGCCAGTATGGGAAGCACCTGTTATTAAAACAATCATTTTATACCTCTAAATTCCGATTTAAGCGAGGAAGCCGCATTGCCCCTCAATTATTCTTATTATACCAAACAGCCCCGAAAAAGTCAATTCGTAAGCCCTTTTTTTACGCCCTTTTCATTGCAATATACCGCCATTTGTGCTATAATCAGGATATAGGGCAGAGTGGAGGTGAATCGCAATGGATAACGAAAACGAAGAATTAGTAAACTGTGTATTATACAAGAAAATCAAACGGGTGGAGAGCGCAGAAATTTCTATCAGCAAGACCATGATAAAATCGGCTCAACAGGATAATGACGGCAATTGATGATCATATTAAATGAATAGGAGGGTTTTACTTGACCGTTGATACAAAAGAGGTAGTTACTACTATAGCCTATATGATAGGCGTCCGAATGTCAGCACTGACCGTGAGTTACGGTGAATGTTCCGAGCTTATCGAGAAGCTCCAAGCCGATAAGGACGCCACTACGATAAGATATTTATGTAAGCTGCGAACCGTACTGATGCAGAAATTCAAAAAGACCGATGATCTGATGCGGTTTCAGCTCAAAAATTTGCATAACATAGAATGGTACGATACGGATAATATCAAACAGCTTGAAAAATGGGGATTTACCATTATCCAAGCGAATTGCCGTTCAGAGAAGTATATGCAGGAGTTTACAAGGCTCATCAATGAAAATATCGACAAATGCTCTCAACTATTCTACGATTGGCTGAATTGGGAGTATATCAGAGATCTGTTCTTTGTCCCGAAATACAATAAGAACGGTGTAATGAAAGCCGAGTTCAATAAATATATGGCGAATATCGAGCATTACCCATTTCAGATGTATATTCACTGGCAACCTGCCGAAGTCGGGAGCATCATCTATTCAGACCGTAAGTTTTTGAAGATCATCTACGGTCAGCATAATGACAGTTTCACCGATTATACGAAATATCGGGACGCAGATGATGAAACACGAAACAATATCTATAATTTTATTGACAGCACCGAGAAAACAGCTATAGCTGTCGATTGTGAGAACTCTGATCCATACAAGCTTTATAGTGTTCTGAAAGGCTTGAATCAGGAGGAGCTTGCTAAGATCGAGAAGATCACGCTATATGACGATCCGAACACTACCGCAGGCTGGGATTGGCTCTCTAAATTCACGCAGATACCCGTTGAACATATAGAGATCGACCGAGTGACAGACAGAAAGTCACTGGTCGATGTGCGAATGACCGCAAGTGTAGTCACGGACTTCTACCGTGACGGGATAACATCTTTTATTATTGTGTCAAGTGATTCGGACTTTTGGGGACTTATCGAGAGCCTGCCGAAAGCAAAGTTTCTCGTTATGTACGAATACGAGAAGTGTGGAACGGCGATCAAAAACGCCCTCGCACAGCATGGCATCTATTATTGTGCCATTGATGATTTCTGCACCGCAGGCACGGAGGAGTTGAAACGTGCCGTACTCTTTGCAGAGCTTGAAAAGCATTTGCCCTCACTCATTGGAGAGAACCCACTGGAGCTTACTCACAAGATATATGAAGCCACAAAAGTGACCGCTACCATGAAAGAAATGGAGAACTTTTGCAATAGATATGTCAAGACATTGCGTCTGAAGGTGAACTCCGAAGGAAAATTCGTGATAGAGATCCAAACAATCTAAGAAAAACTCGTATGGCTTTCTATCAATATCATTAAGCTAATAAAATCAAGAAATAAAATTGAGTGAAAATATCTAAGCCCCACGGTGTATTTAAGGTCATCAGAAGAAAAAAGATCTTCAGATAAATTTGTAGCAATTACTTCATAGCTGTCATCTGATATTTTAAAGCGAACGATCCGTACAGGCAACTCATAAATAACAGTAGGCTCTGATTTTTTTTTTGAAGGAAGAAAATCAAAGGTACAGTTAAAACTTTTTTGCATAAAAAAAGACTTCATACTGCTGTGAAACAGTATGAAGTCTGAAAAAAATCTTAGATCACCAGCAGTAGCATACAGAGTAGATCGTTACTGTGCCGTTTGCTGCACCTGCGTGGATCTGATCCAGCTTTCCACCGAAATCGGAAGTGCCGAATGCTGACTTGCAGTTGTTGTAAGAATACTTTGCGTAGTAGTGTCCGTTTGCTGTGCCTGTTTCGCTTGGTGAAACCTTTGCCCACTCTGCTCCGCCTGACCAGCTCTGAAGAACAAATTCTACCTGATTCTGTGTCCCTGAGTATTCAACGTAGAAGTAGCCGTTTGACTGAATGTCATATGCGTTGAAGCTTCCGCCATTCTTTGAGGTCATTGCTGAAACGGCCTGACCCCATGCTGAAGCAGTTGAAGAACCCCAGAAGATCGATTTGTAATTGCTGTCTGAACTGCTTGAAGAAGATGAAGATGAGGAAGAACCTGATGTTGATTCAAGATACCAAAGCTGGCACTTTCCGCCCCAGTAGCTCCACTGGTTAATGTTTGCTCCGTCAGCTGTGTTCTGTTCGTAAACGTCAAGGCATGAGTAGCAGTCTGAGATCTTTGTCTTGATAGCATAAGCGTCGCCGATCTTTACAAGCTGGAATTTCTGACAGTCACCGCCGTGATACTGCCACTGGTTGATGTTAGCACCATTGTCCCTGCTCCAGTTGTATACGTCAAGACAGCTTTTGTAATTTGATGCACCTGTGTAAATAGTGTAATAGCCGTTTCCGTCGCTTACAAGCTTGAATTTCTGATTGTTTCCGCCTGTACCTCTGTACTGCTGAACGTTTGTACCGTTGTCAGCCTTTGCCTTGTATACGTCAAGATACTTGCCGCTGAGTGCGCTCTTGATGTAATATGTTCCGTCAAGTCCGAGAACTCCGCCGTTGGAATCTGTTGAAGTTCCTGAAGAAGAACCGCCGGAAGAGCTTCCTGAACCGCTGTAAACTGAGCAGGTCTTAGAATTTGCCTTAATTCCGTTTGAGCCGTTGATAAGTGTATTTCCCCATGAAGAAAGGCTTGAGCCGTCCCATGAGTTTGCAATGTCGAGGTAGCTCATGTCAGAGTTGTTGCCCTTCCATGACCAGCCAAGATAGCCTACGCCCTTGCTTGTGCAGTAGCTCATGATAGTAGCCTCATCAACGTCGCCGTTTGTGTGCTGACCGCCGAACTCGCCGATAACAACAGGCACACCGATGTTGAGTGCGTTATCAATGTTGTTTCTTACAGTTGATGCGTTTCCGCCTGCGTATTCATACATATGAATGGAGAATATGGTGTTCTTCTGTGAGTCTGCGTTGAAAACAGACTTACCGTAATCCTTGATGCTGTCAGGATACTGTCCCCAGCCTGCGCAGTCTACCATAAGCATATTTGTAATGCCTGCGTTTCTTACAGATCGGATAGCAGACTTGTAGCCGTCAGCCCATGCGCTTCCGTTCCATGTGCCGTACCACTCGTTTGCGATGTTTACGATAACATATTTCTCAGTACCGCTGAGAACGTTCTTCATTTCCTTCCAGTAGTCAACGCACTTGTTAAGATCATAAGTGCTGTCGCTGCCTGTTGCGTCATGTACTTCAAGAATGCATATCAGCTTGTTTGACTTGCACCAGCTTATGATGTTCTTTACTTCCTGTGCGCTTGTTTTTGTGTACTTTGAGCCGTTTGAAAGTACGATTCTTACGGTATTTGCGCCGTTGTTTGCAGCGCCCTTGATAGAAGTTTCAGTCTTCTCTGTGTACCATGCATGGGCAATGTTCACGCCACGCATAACGAACTTGTTTCCATTAGCGTCATAGATACTAGTACCGCTTACATAAAATCCTGATGCCGCCTCTGCGGTCGGTGTTGTCATAAAACCGAAGCAGGTTATTACGGCAAACATTACAGCAACAAAAGTCTGTAATGCCTTTGCAGAAAAAGTTTTGTTCTGTACCATAAAAAGCTCCTCTTATACAATTATTTTTTTTATACCGGTATTCTAAGGCAGCACTGTATTATCCTCGTGCGTTGCTGCCTTAACTCTGTCAACGTAAAACATTATATTATTAAAAGTATAATAAGTCAACTTAAATATTTGAGTAAAACGTTTACACAAATAATTTTCGTATTTTAGCACAACTTTTCGTAGATTAATTGAACAATATGACTAATTTTTATCACATATGCAGTATAATATGTTGTATATGTACAAAACTTTGCTTTTAAATTTCAGAAAATTAAGAAACTTTTTGAAGCAAAAATCGGTATATACGCTGCGTTGTGAGCATATATACCGATATAAAATTTCCTTTATATTGATTCTATCAAGTCGTCAGAATATATCCTTTTTTTGTTCTCGTACAAATTCAGAGATCATAATCAGAACTCCTTATTCTTGTGTGGTATCACCGTATTTTACATCCTCCACTTCACGATCTAACTGAATGTCATGAGGCTTCCTATTTGTTGTATTTTATCTTGACATTGTCACATCTTTGTGATAAAATTAGTAATATGTAGGAAAATTATAGCGGAAAGGAAAAAATAATATGAAGTTATTTAAGCGGACGCTTACGACGGCAGTGGCAGTTTGCCTTGCACTGCAAAGTGCAGTGGTATGCTTTGGAGCTGAGGCAGAGGAGCAAATTCCTGCTGGCGGAGAGGAAGTCGGTCTTTATACGTCGGAGAACGATGAAGCCATTCAGTTGACTGAGGATATGTATAGCAGTTGGTATGAAGGCGATCAGACGTATGATGGCACGGAAAAGACGCTTTATGGCTATTCTCTTATGGACAGCAACAACTATTACCAGCTCACTGAGGACGAGAACTATGTTGTTACTTATGAGAACAACATAAACGTAGGTACAGCAACGGCTACTTTCACTGGTATAGGTAATTACACAGGAAGCTTTACAAAGAATTTCAATATCGTGCCAACTGATATTTACCGTGCGGATATTGACTGCGAGTATGAGCAGAGCTACTGTGCCGGTAACCCTGTTCAGCCAAAACCTATTGTTACATACAATGATATTGTGCTTGCTGAGGGCGTTGACTATGAGATCGAATATGAGGACGACTGTGGCGAGCTTGGCTGGCATTATGCTTATATTAAAGGTATCGGCAACTTTAATGGGACCGATTCCTTTGAGTATAGCGTTGTAGAGGCTGAAATATCCAGCGAGAATATTTCTGTGGATACTAGCTGCACCTACACGGGTTATGCTCAAACTCCTGCACCTGTTGTTACAGTTAGTGGTGCGGTGCTAAGACGTGGCGTTGATTATAATGTATCATACACAAACAATGTGAATGCCGGAACAGGCTATATGACCATAGCAGGAATGAACGGCTATACAGGATATGTGACAGTGCCTTTCACTATCAGCCCGAAAGCTGTTTCTGAGGTCGAGATACTAAAGATAGCTGACGTGGATTATACCGGCAAAGCTGTCAGACCGAGCCTTTTTGTTAAGGCGGACGGAAATATGGTCAAGAGTTCCGACTATACTGTAACATATTACAATAACACAAATATAGGCACTGCGACCGCTGTTGTTACTCTTGGCGAAAACTACGAAAGCAGGTACCCTGTTTCGACAACATTCAAGATCATCCTTGGAAAGCCAAAGGGATTTAAGGCTACCGCTGAATCTACCACTTCTGTAAAGCTTAGCTGGAACAAGATCGGCAATTGCAAATACAGGGTTTATCGCTATGATCCAAAGAAAAAGACCTACAAGCGTCTGACGGTCACGAGTTCCACAAGCTATACTGACAAGAAGCTTTCAGAGGCAACGAGTTATACTTATGCCGTAAAGCTTGAATACAATTCTAAGACCGGCCCTTATATAACAGTAAAAGGCAACACGAAGTTATCCACACCGAAAATGACGGTAAAGGCTTATAATAAGAAAGTCACAATAAGCTGGAAGAAGAACACAAAGGCTGATGGATATCAGATATACTGGTGCAAGGGCGATGAGTGGACTATCCCACATAACGATTACTATAGTATGCCAAAGGATTGCTATAACGATTATGTTCAGCTCAAGAAGATAACAAAGAACAGCACAACCTCCTATACAAAATCAGACCTTTCAGGTTCAAAGAATTATCACTTCAAAATGAGGGCTTATAAGACCATAAACGGAAAGGTGGTTTACAGCAGCTGGACGGGTATCCAATGCAAGATAAACACTGTTTCAAGACTTAATGCGGCAACAAAGAAGAGCCACAGCACTTATAAGATCTACAACGTTCAGGGCAAGAAAACAAAGACCTCGACGCACACTCTTACAGCAGAGGAGAAGAAGATACTTAAAAACTTTGCCTCAAAGCATTTCAAGAAAGATTGGTCGGCGGCAAAGAAGATCGAATATACTGCGGACTGGATAAGAAAGAATTTGAAATATGGCAGGATACCGACAGGCTCGCATAGCAAGAATATCTTTGTTTACAAAGAAGGTCAATGTTCTGATTACAATGGCGCACTGGTGGAAATGATGGTTTATCTCGGCTATGACGCAGACCTTGTTATGGGCAACCGCAAGGGCGGAGGACAGCACTTCTGGGGCGAGATAAAGATAGACGGAGTGACTTATCTGCTGGAAGTCGGAGAAAAGGTCTATGACAGCCCACAATGGAATTACAAGTGGCAGTTTATGTGCCTTAAATATTCTGAGGCTGACGGTGGTTACAAGAAAAACGGAAAGCTATACTAAAACAAAATGCTCTGCGGAGAGTGTGATTCCGCAGAGCTTTTTTTTTCACTTTAATAAATTTGCGATACCTAATAAACCATTATTGCTTCTTCGCTGATTTTTTCTTGACATATAATGAAGAATATGTTATAATGGTTCAAAATAGAACGATAATGAGAAAGGAAAGAGTAAATGTTTTTTTGGGATAAGCATAAAACGATCACCTGCTATTATGAATCTTTGACAAAAGCGGTGTGTGATAAATTTGATCTGACACAGATGGAATATGATATTCTTATGTTTCTTTATAACAATCCGCAGTATAACACTGCTGCAGATATTGTTAAAGTTCGTAAATCTACCAAATCTCATGTTTCTACCTCGCTGAAAATGCTTGAAGATAAGGGGTTTATCAAAAAGCGGATCAGTGAAGAAAATAAAAAGCGTATTGAGATAATTCTGATGGACAACGCTCAGGAGATGATCAATGATGGCTTGAATGTACAGAACAAATTCATTGAAAGCATTCTGTCAGGGCTGTCTGAGGAAGAAATGGCTGTATGTCGGTCTGTGTTCGCAAAGATGTGCAGCAACGCAGAAAATTGTTTGAAGGATCTTATAAACACTAAGAAAAAGGGAGAGTAAGTATGTTTCTTGTAAAAAAACGAACACTGCTGTTGATCGCAGGCATAGTATGGCTCATCGCCGGATTCAATGTTGCAAGGCTTGGAGTGCTTTCATATATGATGATAGAAATGAAATGGTTTCTTATCCTGCTCTCAGCAGGCGTATTTGCGGCGTTTGGAGCAATGTTTCTCAAAATGAGCAAAAAGCACACAAAAAGGATCATGGGCTATGAGGATAAAAGACCTTTTTGGAATTTCTTTGATCTTAAAGCATACATAATAATGGCTTGCATGATGGGCGGAGGAATAGGGTTCAGAGAAGCAGGGATCTTCCCTGATCTGTTTGTGGCGTTCTTCTATTCGGGGCTTGGCTGTGCTTTAGCTTCGGCAGGCGTTATTTTTATAACTAACTTTATTCGATATGCAGAACTTGCAGGAAAGGAAGCCTTATAATGACAGACTCAGCATATAGACCTCGTACGCCCGACTTGATGGAAGCGATATTTGATATTTGCTATCTGACATTTGATTTGATAGCTGGTATTCTCTTTTTTACGTTTTCCAAAGGGAACGTGCTTTTTATTCTTTATGGCATATTGACTTTGACGTTATGCGGAGGAGACGCCTTTCACCTTATCCCTCGTGTTGTAAGGGCTTTTAAGGGAAGCAATGATAAGATCAAAAAACAGCTTGGGATAGGTCTTCAGGTCTCATCTATCACAATGACAGTTTTCTATATCCTTCTTTTGTATATATGGAAGAACACTTTTACCGAAATAAAAGCTCCTGTGGCTCTTGAGCTTATCATCTGGATATCCGCGCTGATAAGGATCGTTATTTGCTTTTTGCCGCAGAACAATTGGTGTACTGATGAGGGTAATATGAAGCTCTCGGTCATAAGAAATTCTGTGTTTGCTTTAACTGGTATAGGTGTTATTATCTTGTATGTTGTTTCCGGCAATAAATATGATCTCCATATGACAAGAATGGTGGCGGCAATAATCATTTCATTTGGGTGCTATTTGCCGGTCACTCTTTTAAGCAAGAAAATGCCAAAGCTTGGTCTGCTTATGATACCAAAAACCTGTGCGTATATCTGGATGATAGTTATGGGATTGCAATTGCTATTTCGATAATGATCGTTTTTTGTAAACTAAAGGGCAACTGATGTTTTTCAGTCGCTCTTTTTTGTTTTATAATGGCGAAAAAATCTTATGGGCTATTTCAACTTCCGTGTTGATAAATGTAAACTTTTTTAGAAAATATGATATAATATAGTATAGAATTAAATAAAAAAGAGGGTGTAAAACTTGATCGATCTTGATGATTTTTGGTATATAGTCAGATCGCAACATTATACCAAAAAGCGGAAATAATATATGGCAATTTGGAATACGTTCCGCCAAAGCAAATAGATAAACTTTGGAATAAGGCTGTAGACAAATGGGACGATTGGCAAGCTGCACAGCATATAGCTAAGAAATATGATGATGACGGATATCTTCGCAAGAATGAATAGCATAAACAAAAATAAGCTGCTACAGAAAAATCTGTGGCAGCTTATTCTATTTAGAATAGTCCTAATTTTAACCTATCAATATCGGCTCCTGATATCTGTTTGTACGAATCCATAAAATTTTGAATCATATTTAATGACGAGCGGGTCGAAGGACCAGTTACATAGTGTATTGTCGGCGAAAATTTATTATACGAAAAAATGGCTTTGGTTTTATAGGCTTGACCATAAAGAACCTTTCCTCTTAGAATTTCAAATGAATAACCTTTCCCGTCTCTTGCAACATGCTTAAATGGTTTTGTTAATGATAATTGCTGGATCTTACACCTAAGTCTGTTAGTCATTTTTGAGCAAAAATCTAGCGTATTGAATCTGTCAACAAAAATACTTCCACAGTCTTTACACAGATGTTTGTGACCTCTTATCTTAAGAGCTGTGTAATGTTCATTATTTAGTGCATATCTTTGTTTCAATTTTAGGCGAAACAACAAAAAGATAATCACACTCATCTGCATTTTCACGCAGTTCAAGTATATCAAATTCATCAAGACAAAGCATATTTTGGTTGTGATTTATAAGCATATTATATCCTTTCATTACAAATTTTTTCGCAGAGGACAAAGCCTAATTACTGAAGATAAGAGGCAACTATCGTTCAAAGTAGACATCATTATCTGAATTATCTCCTCACTCAAACACTCCCCCGTCAAGCTGTCCGCAGAAATAAAGATCATTCATAGTCGGCTCGCTCATAACAGCGTTTGGAGTGGGCTTTGTCTTTGATATGGTCTTTGACTTTGTGTCCTCATAATAAATGTTCTCGATAGGCAGCAAACCAATATCCTCTTTGGGAATATCCCACACCATACCCCTTATGTGCTCAAAAAGCACATCGGGGCTGTCATTTGCAATAACTGAGCCTTTATTCAAGATGATAAGATCGTCTGTTATAGTGTCGATGTCGGAAACGATGTGTGTTGAGATTATTATAATGCTTGTTTCTTTGAGCTTCACCATTATCCTCTTGAATTGCTCACGTTCGAATGGGTCAAGACCAGCAGAAGGCTCGTCAAAAATCAGTATCTCGGGGGAGTTAAGGATAGTCTGTGCAATGGCAAGGCGCTGTTTCATTCCGCCAGAAAATGACTTTATCTTGTCATCAAGATTTTCAGACAGATTCACAAGCCTCAGCACACGCCTTATCTCGTCCTCAATAAGCGGCTCAGGCATTCCTTTTAACAGAGCCGAAAATCTGAGAAATTCATGGGCGGTGTAGCTTGGATAAAATGGCTGATACTGAAACTGAAAGCTCAGCTTTTCACGATATTTCTCGCCCATTTCAAAAACGTCCTGCCCGTCAAGGGTCACGCTGCCGCCCGACTTTTTTATCACGCCCGATATGCAGTTCATTATGGTGGTCTTACCTGCGCCGTTTGGTCCAAGCAAAGCGTTTATGCCCGTATGAAATTCGCAGGTTATGCCCTTGAGCACCTGCTTTTTGCCGTATCTTTTGGATAAGTTTTCTACTCTTAAAACGCTCATATCATCACCACTCCTTATCGGTCAAAGCTTTTTTCATAATATCCGCTGTATCTCCATGCAGTCAGTCCGCTCAAAATCGCTGCAAGATATATGAATACAGCTACCGCTTCCGAACAATCAAAAGCCCTCATATAGTCAAGGTTGTTAAGCTGCCCATTTACGCTTGTGACAGCCGCAAACATATAAGGCGAAAGTGCTCCCACATAATGTGCGGCGGCGGACATGACCGCTATCAGCCCAGAGGTCAGCATAACATATTTTTTCACAGAGCGCACTTGCTTTGCCACAAGCACGAAAATGCCGTAGGTTATAAAAAGCGACATAAGCCTTGTGACATATAGCCATATTATTGTGCCTCTAACAGTTAGCATTAAAGACGCAAGGTCAAATTGCCACACGCTTTGTAAAGATGAGGTGCTGTACTTGCTCTGATGTAATGTTCCGCTTATAATAAGGTCTGCAAAAAAGCTCAGTGTGAACATTATAAATATCGCCACTGATAAAATTATCTCCCGTGACTTAAAAAACGCTGACGAATTTTTAGATATCCTTATCTGCTGATCCATTCGTTTTTCGTAACTGTCCGCAACAAAAACACCCACAAGCAACAGCACAAATATCGGCATAATATCTACCGCCCGCAATTCGAGAAATTTCAAAAACGGCTCGTCATTTATCACCTGCGGTGTTGGAAAGGCGGCGTAAAGTCGGCTGTTTTTCACAAGGTCAGAGGGAATATTAGCGTCTGTTAGACCTCTTCCCGTGCGTGCATAGCTTCTGATGCTTTCGACCATGAAACAACTGCGAAGCTCGGTCTTATACTTGTTCACGGCGGCTGTGATGTTACCGTTATAACCGCCTGCGTAACTCCTCAGCTCATAGTCCGTTATGTATTCATCACATTGATCAAGTGTCTTGTCTGCTGAATTTTCTATAAGTTCATTGTATATCTCCGCCGTTTCTTTGTTCATATAGGTAAGATTATTTGAAGAATCAAAGCTCCGATACACTGTGAATTTTGCGGAAGCTGAAAAAATTATCACTATGACAAAAAGCATCCAAAATTTCTTTAAAAGCCGTGAAGTCTGATAACTATACATACTTTTCATTATCCCACCTGCCTTTCAGCAAGAAGATATGTCCCTGCAGCAAAAACTGCGGTCATGATGAACATAATAGCAAAATAAACAACGTATTCTCGTGCAGGTATTCCCCAAAAATTCATATAACCCGTTTCATTGAGCATATTGGTGTAATTGCCTGTTAAAATGTCAACGGCAGGGTTGGAAAAGCTTGTGGTTTTCAGATATAATGGTACAAATATTGGCACAAGGCAGACCGCTCCTGCAAGTATGGTCTTTCTGCTAAGCATTGAAAGAAACATCACAATGCTTGCGGTGAAAAGCGCATAAACAAGTTTTGCGGCAAATACTGCAACTAGATATCCGCCAAAGCTCATATTCGCCGAACTTAGTTCAAAACCGCTCAGATATTGCAATGGCATATCAAGTTTAAAGCCGTTTGTATCGTAAATAAAAAGAGTTATAATATCCACAGTGTAAATTATCAAAACAAGAATTATTACAGCAACAAAGCCGGTACAAAGCTTGAAAAGTGAGAATTTCCTCACGCCCGTTTTGGTTATTCCAAAGCTTTTTATCCTGCTGCTTTGTATCTCTGATGAAAATATGCTGAAAAGGAGCAGATAAACACCGAATGGTATGAGTATTTCAGATGACATATAGTTTTCAAAGCCGTCAGCGGCTCTGGTGTCAATGATCTTATCAGATTTTTCAAGCGCTGTTATAACGGAATCATAGTCTTCTATAAGTTTGTTTGACAGCTTTAAAGAATACTCATCAGTAACGCCACGCCTTGCATTTCGGCTGTAACCTCTCACACGCTCGGATATGAGCTTCAAAGAGTTTTGCTGAGCGTAAAGCTGCCCCTCAATAAGAGAAAACATACTGTCAAGACCCACACCAGCCTGAGAATTTTTCTGAGAAAAATCTATTATCTTTTCCTCAAGCTCCACAGGCAATTCAGCCTGTTTTACACCGCCCGTGTTGTGGTTATTTTGATAGTCGTTTATCTCGTTGTTAAGAGCGTTTTGCTCATCAGCAAGCTTTTGAGCGTCTTGGCTTACGGCTTCCGAGCCGCCTTTAAGATAGGTCATGTATTTTTCGCCATAAGCATAAGAAGGTCTGAGTACAGATATCAAAAAGGCACAGGAAAGCAAAGCCAGCAATAAGCTTATCAAAGCTGACTTCGCCATATCTTTTCTTATCATAAATCTGAGAAGTTTCATATCGTCACACCTCAAATATCAAGCTCCTACATTCCTGCCTGTATCTCCGCATATGTATCATAATCCCATTCGCCGTTTGAAATAAACTTGTGCAGTTTAAAATCTTTATCCACAAGATAAGCGGCTGTATCAGCGTCGGGATCATAGGTCGAAAGAAGGAAATAATCCTCACAGTTATTGAATATCGTCATATAGTCGATATACTCATAGCCGTAAAAATACTTTTCATTGAGCTTAGCATCATCAATTATCTTCTGCGGTTTATTATCGTTATCAAGATAATAAAGCACATACTGATACATTTTGCCATTGTCATTTGGCTCACGAACAAGCACTATCATAGTGTTATTGAAATACTGAAAATATCTTACAAAAGATTTGTCTTTAAAAGTGCAAACTGTGTCACTTTTTTCATTATCCTCATTATACCTATACAGCTTGTTTTTGCCATTAGAGTAATACACATCTCCGTCGGCCGGATAATACATATACGGCGTATTTTCGCTTATCTGAGAGCCAACATCAATGCCTGTATCCTTGACGTTCTGAGGGTCTGAAAGTGGAGCTATAAATAGGCGGACTGTATCCGTCTTTGGGCAAAGCCTTGTAAAATAAAGCTTGCCGTCGCTTATGTAATAGGTATTGGCTTTTGTTATCTCGCTTTTGTCAGAGTTTTTGAGAGCGTATTTATATAGCGAATAGCCTGTGCTGAATCCGTTCTCGTCGGTCTCGCTCTTTTTGTATTTGCCCTCAACAAAATAGATATCTCCGTCTTTGTCCATAGACATACAGCCTAATATGCTGTCCTTTGGTGCAGAATACACTTCCGTGACTTCACCGCTGTTGTAATCCACTGTGACAATGCTGTAATCTTCTTTTTGCGTAGCAGAATTATACACTGACCTTACAGCGTATATAACGCCGTCATATATGGTATAGCAGGACAAGTTTGAATACTCTTGAAGCTTGACCTTTATCATTGCAAGGCTGTCGGATTCGATATCATATTCTGCAATGCCGTCATAGGTTTTGTAATACACAAAATTGTTTGCAAATGCAGTAGAAGAAGCTTCAGGACACAAAAGGTTTGTGGGAGAAGCAGAAAGTTCTTGTTGACCCTTTTCAGAAGAAACCGCCTTATCGGATTTTGTGCCAAGAGAAATGAAAAGTGTAACTGCAACTGCGGCAATTATAACTGCGGCTGTTGCGATAATAATTTTAGTTTTCATAATTCACACTCAAGTTCTATTATTGACTATCAACGGAAAGCGTTGTGCTGTAATTGCCATGTACCTTATCATTATAAATATGTACAGTTTTTACTAACTTTGAAGATGTACAACCTTTTAACCCAAACGAATGCTCAATTTTACCTGTGTCAGAGTGAGATGATCCACAACCAGTACCACCAACAGAGGCACTTGCATAAACATAACCGCTGTATTTACAATTTGGATTGTAAACATTGTTATTGTTACTTGATGTCCTAGTCCAAGCTTGACCAGCTACAGTTGAATTTGTTCTTATTCCTGTTACAAAACATGAAATATAAGCATTTGAGCCAGAACCACCAACTGCTCTGCCGTATTTTATGGCTTCATACGCACTAGCCCCAATAGCCATAGAGCTCATCATCATAACAGCAGCACCCATAGCTGCGATTCTCTTTACGATCTTTTTCATATTAAACGTCCCTTCTCAATGTAAGTGTAATTTTCTTTAAGTTTTGTTGCAGAGTAATTTAACTTTATCATATCACACAATTATTACAACGGATAATTGTGCATAATAAATATTTATATCTTCATTGGACTCAGCAGCTTTCAATTATATAAACCGAAAAAGCAGTGAAAATGGCTGATTGAAATACATAAGTTTGTATGTTTTCACAATTGCACGTACTTGTTTTTATTATTATTGCATAAAAATAGTGTACTGTATCACACCATGCACTATTAATTCCTATTTTACAGAATAGTAGATATCCATTATTTCTGATTCAGATATGTCACCACTTAAACTAAATATATATTCGCCATTATCCCACAAAATATTAATGAAATCATCATTTGTGTATATCATAAACTCATTTCCGAATTTATCTGATGAAGTTTTGAAATGACCACGTTCATTATCATAATATGAAGAATAAGAATCCGCTGTATATTGGTCGAAATATATACTCTTTTTCTTATCATCTGAATAATAGCATAATTCAATGTAGTTGTCAGTTGAAACACTTTCGCTTTCATCTAAAATAAAACCGTTTGGAACAGTAATGCTGTATCGCTTTTCTATCTTGCTTTTGTGATTGCCTATATCTTTGCTATCATGTTGAACAGATACAACGGTGTGATCATTGAAAATTCGCAGGAAGAAATTCCTTACTGCATTTCTTGCAGGTGCATAGGCGGCAACAGTCGTTGTACCCATAATGGCTGCCGCAATTATGGCAGAAGCGATCCTTCGTCCTGTGGTTTTGATAAGCGGATAATAGATGCGGCTTTGGTTCTTTATGAGCTTTTCTTTTTTGTTCAGATAGTCCTCAGAAAACTCATAATTGCTGTATGATGACAGGTCTAGGCTATTTAATTCGTTGCAATACAAAGGCACAAGCTTTTTTAATTCTGATCGTGTATCACTCATCGTCGTTTATATCCTTTCTGAGTATTTTTCGGGCTTTTTCAAGTCTTGATTTTACTCCTCCAACAGATAGATGTAGTTGCTTTGATATTTCATTGACCTTAAAGCCATAAAAATATTTCATCATAATAACGTCACGATAAATATCAGGCAGCTTTTCGACCATATCAGCAACAATAAGCTTTTCAATGTGGTCATAGTCTTCAGATATCTCTTTAATTTTATCATCTATCTGAACATTGATACTGTGTTTGTTTTCTTTTGCAAGAATATCGATACACACGTTCCTATTAATAATAACTGTATAAGCGACTATTTCGGCTGGTTCTAAACTATGAATTTTTTTGAAATTTTCTGCTAACGCCAAAAATGTTTCAGAAACAGCTTCCTCCGCCAAGGCATTATTATGTAACTTTGACATTGAGAATACGAACAATTTTCTTTCAAGAGAGTCATATATTTTTCTGAACTCTGATTTATCATCATCGTCGATCAGCGTCATACAAACAGCGAGCACTTGATCACCTCTGTCTAATTTTGTAATAAACTTAGTATAGCATTATTTATATATAATTTCAAGGGGGATTGTCTATAGAATTAACATCTTGTTGATTGTGAAATGTTTGTTAACATCAACACGGAAGTTGAAATAGCCATCTTATGATACTTCTTGCCAAAACCCTTCCAATATATTATAATGTATTTAGAAAATCATATTTGAAAGGAACATATGGAAAATGAAAAACATTGTTACAGCCCTGATGCAGTTTGTGATACTTGTGGCCGCACTTGTCATTGTGACCTTTGCTATACCGAAGATCGCAGGAAACGATGACAGATATGATAAGTATATAGCTGAAAACTCAAAGCAGACCGTCACTGTGGGAAGCGCCTTTGGCGTTGTCAAAGACGGTGAAAAGGCTTCATATACTGATATTGATAACAGCCTGAAAAATATCTTTAGTAAAGTGACTCCGCTGCAAAAGCCTGTGAATAAAATCCTGAACAAGCAGATAAGCTTCAAGCAGGCAAAATATTTTGAATACTATTGGCTTACTGCACTTATCTCAGGCGTACTTTGCTGGATATTTGCGGCAGGCTTTCCGTTCAGGATAGGGCGAAAGGGCTTCAATGTGTTTGGTTCTGTGTATAATAACTTTTCAAAAGTTGTTCTCCTTGAAGATGAGATGACCCGTGAGGAATATGAGGTCGATCTAGGTATGACCATATGGGGACCTTTGTGGATAATCCTTATTGCTCTGCGTGCGACCTTTGCTATTACATGGGGCTTTATCCTTCCTTTTGTGATAGCCGCCAATCTTGCCATAGGCGTTATAAGAATAGTTGGAAACGTTATTATCGTCAGCGTCCGTGGTGCTGCCGCCGATGCAAAAAGACACAGCCTCTCGCAAAAGCTTGACAAAACGACCTTTTCTATTTATCCTGAGGGCGGATATTTCAGAGTAGAGCAGGATCAGGACAATGGTCAGGGCGTATATGTGAAAAATTATTGGAACGCTGTTGCGGCAAAGGCATTGTTTGAAATCGAAGCCGGAAATAAGTCTTTCAGCAAGGAGGATTCTGAGGAAAATATTCTTCGTGGAGATATAAAAGAGAAGAAGTTTTATGAAACATATCGTTTGCTCAGCCGTATAAAGGGTCTTTTCAATAATGATATCAAGAGTAAAAAAGCAATTATCACCGCTTCATTAAAGAACAAAGAGGGTGGCTATGAATACAGATTTATTGCTGAACCGGAATTGTATCATGTTTATATGGTGGGTGATGAAAAGGCAGAAAACCTTAGCCATAAGGATCTGAAAATAGATTTTAATGCCGCAATGCTTCTTGACTTGCTTGATTTTGACCGAAAGGGTCAAAGATATGATCATAATGATTTTCTTAATTTGTATTACGCTGATAGTGATGAATTTACGGCCAAACTTATGAATTATAATCATAAGCTGATAACAAAGTTTGGCAGAAACAGATATGACGAGTATTTTGAACAGCACAAACAGCAGATAATCGAACACCGCCGATATAAAAAGCTTTCGGCTGTGGGAGAGGACGATGAGTGAGATAATAAATATTTGATATAATAAACCAGCCTCCCATGGAAATTGTTTCTGTGGGAGGCTTTGCTTTCCGTACATCAAATCACCTACCGCTTGTGCAACTTTTTTTGCCGTTTGTGCAAATATTATTGACTTTTTGTTAAGAATGATAGATAATTATTATAAATATTCATGCTGTTAATTAGAGATGCTTGTTAAACAATGAAAATGAGAATAATAGAAAACTCAGCGAAAGTGCTTGTGCAGACGATGAGCTATGATACTGAAACAGTTGAGTGAGCAATGGCGGACACTATGGCGACTGTCATAATGTCAGATGAAGAGAGGCGAAATATGGATAAAAAGATAAAAGCTTTTTTTGCAGCTATGGGAATTGCCACGGCGTTGTTAGTGTCTGTTCCTGCATCTGCGGATAATTCTGACTCAAAAGTGCAGGTGAGCATCGACATCAATTGGGACTCTTTGGAGTTTACCTATACAGACGGGCAGTGGGATCCTGAGACCCACTCATATAAAGGTGGCGGTTGGTCTGACAGCGGCGGAAATTTTACTTTGACAAACACAGGGAATGTGGGTGTTATGGCGGATTTTTCATACAAACAAGCAGAGGGCATGGACGAGATAAAAGGCTATTTTTCTAGCAGTGAGCTAATAGTGCCTATTTCAGAAAGCCGAAACAGCAAACTTACTTTGTCAGGTAAACCGACAGAGCATTTTGAAAGCATGACCGTTGGCACTATTACAGTGAATGTCACTACTGATGATTCGGGAGATGCAGGCGACAGTACGATAACAGGCTGGTATAAGGATGAGGAAACCGGCGATTGGTACTATTATGATAAGAACGGCAAATTGGTCACAGGTTGGTTTAAGGACGGCGGAACTGAATGGTATTATGCCGATGAAGACGGCAAGCTTGTCAGAGGTTGGTTCAATGACGGTGGAAATGATGGGCGTTATTCTGGTGATGACGGAAAATTTCACTCAGATTGGCTCAAAGTTAATGACAATTGGTACTATTTTGACTGAGACGGTTCAATAGCAAAGAACACCACTATTGACGGACGATATATTGGACTTGACGGCAGGTGGGACGGAATAGGCGTCGCACCAAATACATAAATAATGATGATTTGTAAAGGACTAATTACTTATGAAAAAGACGATCTCGACCATAATGGCATTAGCACTTGCGGCAACACTCAGTACGGTGGTGTTTGCAGCGGAGGCTGATGACGGAAACATCAAAAAGAATATCAGTGTAAAGGCAAAGTATGTGGAGGATATCGAAGCCTCAAAAACTATCCAGGCTGACGTTGTATGGGGTAAAATGGAGTTTACATACAATATGAGCGGAACAAAGACTTGGAATGAAAAAACTCATGAATATGATATCGACACAAATGGCAAATGGTCTGCAAAGGGTAATGATATAAGCGTTATAAACCATTCAAATACGGATATCGACGTTGATTTTACATACCAGCCTCTTGATGAATACAGCGTTGTAAAAGGCACATTCACAAATGACGAATTTACCATACCCACAGCCGAGGGCAAGGCTGTTAATGATGAAAGCCTTACAGTAAGCACGGCTCTTACCCTAAGCGGCGAGCTTTCATCAGATGTTACCGCTCTTACAAAAGTAGGAAACGTAGCGGTAAATATTGCAGAAGCTTCGGAAAATGCAGATACAGATGTAAAAACAGTTTCATCATATAACGACCTTGTTAGCGCAGTGGCAGCAGGCGGAAAGATAAAGCTTGATGACGATATCACACTGAAAAGCCGCATAAACTGCAAAAAGAACACTGTTATCGAACTCAACCTTAACGGTCACACTATCACAGGACAGATAATGAACAATGGCGCAGATTGTACTATCAAAAACGGCACTCTTAACGGCGACGAAGGTCCGATAATGTTGCAGGGCGGCACAACAAATCTTATAGGCTGTAAGATATCCACAAAATATACTCCTGTTTATGTTTCGAGGGGTACTGCAAATATAACTGACTGCACTCTTACAAATGAAGATGCGAATAAAAGCGTAGTTATCAATAATACAGGTACAGTAAATATCAGCGGTACTACAAATATTTCAAGTACGATCTACAAAAATCCAAACAGCAAATATCTGCCTCACGTTCTTGCAGGCACATATAATTTTGACCCGACCGACTTTGTTGACAGCGAGAAGTTTACTATAACTCAGAGCGGTGAAAACTGGATAGTTGCGGAAAAATCGCAGAGAAGATAATAAGTTTTGACGATTCAGGGGTCTCATGATGAATAAGCAAAAAAGATGACGGCAAATTGATAGTATCTGTGCTGGCGGTTTGCTTTGCGGTGACGCTGCTTGTTATGATATATGCACTTTGCAGACCGCAGACAAAGCCCAAAGCAGAGTTTGTTCCACCCCCTTTTGAAAGCGAAGCACAGCAGGGCGTGCCTGATGTTCCGGAGGAGCTTGACTACAGTTCTCCTGACAGGGACGATATGAGCTATGATTTCGCAGTGTGCGGAAAAAGGCTGGGATAGTATGAAGCCTGAAGAAAAATACGAACATATTTTCAAATGCATTTCCGAGATATGCTTTGATTATTTTCTGTCAACAAAGACGCAGGAACTTCTCAAGGTAAATATCAATAATACATTTTCACAGCTTATTGACGAAGTTGTCGAAGAAAGAAATCAAGAAATTCACGAGAGGTTCAAGGAAAAGGCTGAAAAATATATTTCAGAGTAATAGCTTTTTGACAAAACGAGCGTATACCGATTTGGTGTACGCTCATTTTGATTATACCGTGGCCATTATTATGGTACTATAAGTGCCGTTTATTGGATTATAAATAGTTTAATATGTGACAAATAACGTACTAGACGTAACGGTAAAAGCGTGTTATACTATAAATATAGAGAAGATGAGTATGAAAGGAGTGGGCAACGTGGAAAGCGGTTGTATTCAGGATAGCTTTTTTGGAATGTCTTTTAATCACCAGATGTCCTGGATAGATGAAACTGTTTCACACATAGTCACACATAATTTACGACCAAAGATAAGGGAAGAAGGTAGAGAATCCTATGGTCAAAAGGGCTACACACACGCTTTGAAAAGAATATTTGAAGTAATAAAGAGCGACCCAAAGAATATAACGAACCTAGATGAGATTGTAAAGGCGGAAAGAAAATTGAAGGACTATCTATATGACGGGAAGTTTTCAGATGATGAAATGCTAAGCTGTTGGGGTAAATACACACAAAATTATATGAATGAGTTGTAGGATATGTGATTATAAGAGGAGAGGTTATTTTTATGTCAAAGAAGAAGTTGAATATTCCACTATCGGAGTTTATAAACTTAAATGAGAAAAAACCAGAGGATATGACAGGCTGTGTCGTGCTATATAAGAATGGCGGGTTAGACGTAGCAACTTGGCATTCGCATGCCTACAACCCAGATGATGAGCCAGGGTATTTCAAACAGGGGTGTTTCTATATGGGTAAAGAAAATATAGTGGCGTGGCTTTCGATAAATGATTATGTTATTGACATGAATGATTCAGACTGATAATGGGGGAGATATGATGTACTTTTATCAAGTGCTCCAAAGCTGCGATGAATTTAAGGTTGTCAGCGAATTTTTAGCGATTATCAAATGTCAAGACAAGTGTTCAGTTAATAAAAATATAAGAGATGCTTTAAAGACTTTATCTCAGAAGACTCCAAAGAAGTCTGACAATGAAGTTTTATTCATCGAACAACTGAAAGACCGACAGGACGAAGGTGAAAATCTTTACAACGTTTATTTACTCGACAGATCAGATAAAAAAACCTACAGTATCGAGGCGGTTCCTTGGGCTGATGTTTTAGGGTATACAGTCGATAAAGCAAGCCTTTCAACGTATGGCAATGTCAAATTTGCGGCGCTGGTGTTGTATGAGATAACGTACTTTGGTTTTTCGGAGGAGCAGATACGGAACACTATCAAAGCTTTCAATGATGAGGAGACACTCTATCCAAAAATCGGCAAATACCATTAGAGCCATATGATTATGATGAGTGATATGAAAGGTGGATATGAAATTGGCAAACGTGAAAAATCCAAAATATACAAAGAAAATGTTCAAAGACATAGCGTTCTTTACTCTTGCCGAGCCTGGTGCTATGGGGGTCGGCAATCTTATGGAATTTATCACAGCCGAAGGTGAGGGGTTCTCGCTTTTCTTTTCTGAAGAAATGCCATATTCAAAGGTCAAGGAGTATTTTCCTGCGTTAGATGATTGCTATTGGAATGGTCCTGAATCAGATGAATCCTGCAGAACTGAGTTCGTGTTCTACCTCAGTAAGGACGAAAGGAACTTCAAGCACACAAAGCCTCCGAAAAATTATACGCACCTGTATGAAGGTTTTGGAAATCACATATGTATACGTAAAGATTATTATCCTGTGGTCGAGCCGATCATAAGAGATCTTATAGAAAAGAATGAGCTTGTAAATTGGTATAAAAGAACTGAAAAAATAATAAACGCAATAAAAAATCTAACGGCAGAAAAGAAAAAAGAAAATATAAAATGCGATTAGAAGAATTTTTAGATTGTTTTGACATTAATTGTATAGTAGAGATAACGTGTGAAAATGAACCTGTTAGGAGATGCAGAGTGTCGGCTGCACTATCTGACGACAGATACCCGGCGGCGGACTATGTGGTCTTGCCCGGCAGTGTTACATTTAAGGATGACGTCGTACATATACCAGTGATTTGGAAATTGACCTGGGGGACGTTCAGAAAGTGTATAAATACTTATTTCGCTGAACACGAAGAAAATGGGGCAGTATAATGACCAAAAGCAGGTGGATATTTTGTCAGAATCGTCGAATATTTTAGCACCAAAAAAATTTTATACGTCAGACCTGCATATCGGACACAAGAACATAATAGGTTTTGATCACAGACCATTCAGTTCACTTGATGAAATGACGTAAAAGATAATTGCTAATTGGAACAAGACTTTTTCCTGCGCACTGCAAATAATCTTGTCCCCGTTGAAGTGAAATCTAAAAATGGAAAAATGGAATCGATGAAAGCACTTATATCCTCCGATAAATATGATGATATAAGTTTTGGTATAAAGTTAAAGCATGGAAATATTGGGCATGACAGTGATGTCTATACCTTCCCATATTCTTGTTCTTTTCTCGTTAAGTCTTTTCTTAAGCAAAGATTTTAATTTATCACAAGCAAAGTTGAAATAGCCTGAATTCCACAACAGTTGACAAACTGCAAAAATATGATATAATTTTCAGGTAATAATTTAAGGGCAATGACGCTCCGTGTAATTTGATGCTCTCGGCTGATTTTTTTCATACAAATGAGAAGGTTAGGTAGCTTTTTTTCACGTTGCAATGAACGGCATGCCGACAAGCAATCTTGACACCCTTAACAAAGCGGTGATACTCAAAGTGCTTCGTGACGAAGGCGCAGGCAGAACAGTGGCAGTGGTTTGGGTGTGCCATGTGGTATATTTTGTTTTTGGCGTTAAGACTATCCGCAAGGAAGAATAATATATAGCGGTACTCTCAGTGGGAGTGCCGCTTTTGATATATTTTTAATAATTATTAACAAAATGTCACAAATATCCCCCATAAATAGTTGTATTATTAAATCATATAATCATGACGGAATAATGCCGTCAAAAATAACGGAGGAAAGAATATGTCTTACAACGAATTTTTACCAAGCTACTCTATTGGCGACGATTGCTACAAAGAAATACCTTATGTTACCCGACGTTATGGAAAAACCGCTGTTGTTATCGGCGGCAAGACCGCTATGGAAAAGGCTAAGCCTGAACTGCTTGCGGCTCTCAAAGGCTCTGACCTTGAGATAACCGACTTCATATGGTATGGCGGCGACTCAAATTATGAGAACATTGAAATGCTTAAAGCTATGCCGGAAGTGCAAAATGCAGATATGGTCTTTGGCGTTGGCGGCGGACGTGCCGTTGATACTGTAAAGACTCTTTGCGACAGAATTGACAAGCCGTTTTTCACTTTCCCGACCCTTGCTTCAAACTGCGCTTCCTGCACGGCAATATCTGTTATCTACAACGCTGACGGCACTTTCAAGGAATATGCTTACCTCAAAGCACCTGCGCTTCATACTTTCATCAACACAAAAATAATCGCAGAATCACCTGAAAAGCTTTTCTGGGCTGGTATCGGTGACGCTCTCAGCAAAGAGTACGAGGTGGTCTTTGCCTGCCGTGATAAGGATATGACCCATACGCCTTTGCTTGGTAGATTTCTTGCAGAGGCATGCACAGAACCGCTTGTATCCTACGGAAAAAAAGCACTTGAAGATTGCAGAAATAACGTTTCTTCAAAGAATATCGAGCAGATAGCTCTTGATATCATCATTACAACAGGTCTTGTTTCAAATTTTACTGTTCATCAGAACAACCCCGATCCAAAGGACGATTACTATTATAATTCATCTCTTGCCCACTGTGTTTACTATGGCGCTTCGCTGTTTCCAAAGTGCGAGCATGACCACCTCCACGGAGAGATAGTTTCATTCGGCGTGCTTTGCCTGCTTACATATGACGAGCAGTTTGAAGAACGTCAGCGTATTTTTGAGTTTAATCGCAGTATAGGTCTGCCATGCACATTAGGAGAGATAGCTCTGACAGAAGAAGATGTCCCAGCCATTGCACATAAGACGGCAAGCGTTGTTGAGTGGACTTATGTTCCTGGCGAGCCTTCGGAAGAAAAGTTTATCAAGGCGATACTTGATACCGATAAGGCAGGAAAGGAATTTCTAGCAAAGGCATAATAACAAAGAACAACAGCATATATAAATGATAACTGAGCTGTATGGCTTTGTTATAAATAATAAAAAATAGGATAGTGCTTTTTTAATAAGTACAACACAATGGAGATTGCAGCGTAAACGGGAGGTTTACGGCGATCTTTAAAACCTCCCGCTGAGTAGCAGTTGACATTTACAACATTCAGGAGGTAAAACAATGAATAAAAATATTGTGATTCGTTTAGAGAAAAAAGAAGAATACTATGAAGTCGAAAACCTTGTAAGGGAGAGTTTTTGGAACGTTTACCGTCCCGGCTGTCTTGAACATTATGTGCTTAGTCAGCCTAGAAATGACGCTGATTTTGTGCCGAAGCTTGACTTTGTGATGCTGCTTGACGGGCAAATCTTTTAAACGATAAAAAGCAAGGCTCTCTGCCATATAAACGGCAGAGAGCCTTTGTTTTATTCTTTCATCAAAGCCAACTGCCTGTCCACCCTCTCCTTGATTTTCCTGCGAAAATCATATGGCGAAAGCACCTCCACCACAGGTCCGAATGCCAACAAACGTATTATTATCTCATTTTCGTTCTGCTCATCATATTTAATAGATACCATACATTCACCGCTGTTCTCATCAAAGACCGACTCTTTTTCAAGCTCTGCAAATTCAAGCATAAAACGATTTACCGCATTTCGCTCGTTAAGTATCTTTATTTTTGCCTGCTTTTTCTTGTCTGTGACAGCTAAAAAGCTCTCAGGCGTTATATCCGTCAGCTTAGTGAGTGTTACCTGCGACAGGTTTATAATGCCGCTGTCCACCATTCTGCGTTTTTGGTATCGGTTCACATAAACCCTGAACTTGTTGTTTTTGGCAGAGTATTCTATCTTTGTGGGCAGAAAATAGTGTGTGGTGCGGTTGTCTTTTCTTGTCTGGAAGCTTATTTTTATTAGCTTTTTGCCATGGATAGCCGAGAGTATATCCCGAAAATGCTGTATGTATTGTGGGTCATGAAAATCATCACCGTCAGAATATTGGTCAAAGCAGGTCAAAAAGTTTCTCTGATATAGCTTTTTCGCACCAAGCAGTTCCGCCAACTGCGACTTTTGCTCAGTGTCAAGAAACAGACCGCTTCTCGGGTCGCTTAGCACCGCACAAAGCCACGCTTTTTCAAGTGCCGTCAGCGGGATATGAGGCTCTTTTTTCAGGATAGATCTGTATAAGCCGTCCTCTTTTTTCAGCAAGCCATATCCGTCAGCTCCTGTGAGCTTAGGTTCGAGGAAAAGAACGCTTTCAGAAAAGCCGTTCTGCCTGATGATATCTGTTATCTCAGCCTTTGTGACAGTGCGCTTTTTCAGTATTTTCTCCGTTATGCTGTAATAGGTGCTGTATATTTCCGAAAACAGTTTCATTCGTAAGCACCTCCGTATATTTCATAAAGCCTTGTGATATCCGAATCAAATTTATCCTGCAATTCCTCATTTGTTGTTTCAAATGCCACTATCCTGCCGATGAACGTTTTTATCCATGGGAAGGCTTCGTTAGCGTCAAAAAGGTCAATGTCAAAGGCATAAAGCCCGTCGGATTTCTTTGTTACAGTACCGCTTCTTTTTTCACGTTCCAAACGCTTCACAACATACATTTCTTTTGCTTCGTCTACCGCTATTTCCATGTGAATATGCTCTTTTTGTCCGTATCTGCGTGAATTTCCGAAGCTCGTTCCCCATAAAAATCTGCGGTTGTCCTCATAATATCTGTAATATGTATCATAGTCAGCTACCACATCAAGGGGAGTCACTTTCACTATGGAATCCACCCTTAAAGACATCAAACGTTTCTGCTTTGTGAAATACATGATAAGATAATTTCTTCCTGTCTGCACCGAGCAATGTATCTTCAGCACAACGGCTGTTATTTCATGCTTTTTGTCGTTCTTTCGGCTTACGCAGGATAGCAGAACAGCCTTTTTCTGCTCCATTGCCCCCATGATATCAATGAGTATCTCATCATCAAGAGTATGCACCATGTAAGCGTGCTTACGCACAAAAATATTATTTTTCGCACCCAGCTTATCCATGATAAAGCTGCCCACCACGCCAAAAGGATTTTCCTCAGAGAAGAATTTTATCATATCCCCCAATCCCTTATACCTGCTTACAATATCATCTGCATAACAACCGGTTTTGGTGTATAGGATATTTCTTCCGCTTTTGACCTCCGACACCAAGCCCTCTTTTACATATTCCTTTAGCTTGATACGGATTATCTGCACGTCTATTATCATGCCGTAGTTTGCAGAAATATAGTCTGCTATCTCCGATACCGACATGGCGTTATCTTCAAGAGCGTCCATTAAAATAAAGTGCAGACGGATATCATTGTCCGTAAAGGTCTTTGAACGATAGCACTGATACAGTGGGTTTTGAAAAATGTTGCCCGAATCCACCTGCACAGATACTTTCTTTTTGTGACCCTCCAAAGAGGTGTGAACGTGGTCTGAAAGCCAGCTTTCTATCCTGCGCTTTTCGTTGTCATAGGTGCGCTTGCTTTTTGCGTCAAAGCTTTCTCTTGTGTGAAATCCAAAGATATAGAAATCACGCACATATTCTCTTATCTTCTCAAAATTTTTTATAAGTTCAGAATATACCGCCATTCAGAACACCTCCTTTGATAACATTATACCAAATCTATACTCCCATTGCAATACATAACAAAACCTCGCACCTTTTTTTATATGATTATTTTGTATCTATCTGCTATAATACATACAACAGCAAAAGTAGGAGGTACACAAAATGTTTGAATATTACGATAAAGATAAAATGCTAGTACCGATCAAGATATGGACAGAGTCTATAGACGATATCGAGGAAAGCTGTCTTGAGCAGGCGATAAACCTTGCAAATCTTCCATTTGCCCATGACCATATCGCATTGATGCCTGATACTCATACAGGAAAGGGAATGCCTATAGGCGGTGTGATAGCCTGCAAAAATACGGTGATCCCAAATGCAGTTGGCGTTGACATCGGCTGTGGAATGGCATTCGTGCAGACAGATATCCCTGTGAACATTCTTCGTGACACTGTAACAGGGAGCGGCGAGCTTATAAAGGTGATAGTAGGAAATATACTCCGTACTATCCCAGTGGGCTTTAGTCATTATGGCAAGCCACAGACTTCTGCCGTGCTTGATAAGGCGCAAAGCGAGATAGAAAGATACAATGCTGACAGCGAATTGCTGAAATTTATCGAGCAGGGATATTATTCCGTTGGCTCGCTTGGCGGAGGAAACCATTTTATCGAGATACAGGAAGACGAAAACGGCATGGCTTGTATAATGCTCCATTCGGGAAGCCGAATGTTCGGCAACATGATAGGGCAGTATTTCAACAAGATAGCCCATGAGATGAACGACAAGTATTTTTCAACTGTTCCCTCAGAGTATAATTTGCCGTTTCTCCCTGTGGATACAGACGAGGGTCAGAGATATCTTAATTGGATGAAGCTTGCAATGGACTTTGCTTTTGAAAACAGAGAGGTAATGCTTGAAAAGGTAAAGCATATTTTCACAGAGCAGGTTGAGAAGTATACGGGTATCACACCGAACTATAGTGACGAGATAAACTGTCACCATAACTATGCCGCATTGGAAAATCACTACGGTGAGAACGTGTGGGTACACCGCAAAGGCGCTATCCATGCGGCAGAGGGGAAAGTCGCTATAATCCCAGGCTCTATGGGCTCAAACAGCTATATAGTCAAGGGCATGGGCAAGGCTGAAAGCTTTTTGACTTCTTCTCATGGCGCAGGCAGAAACTATTCACGCACAGGCGCAAAGGAGAAATTCTCCGTTGAGTCTGTTATGGTAGACCTGAGGCAAAGAAACGTGGTGCTTGGAAAGACCAGTAAGAAAGACGTGGCTGAGGAGTGCCGCTTTGCTTACAAGGATATAGATGTTGTTATGAAAAATCAAAGTGACCTGACAACGCCTATAAAGAAGCTTTTCACAGTGGGCGTTGTCAAAGGATAGGAGGTAATTTATATGAAACTTGCAACTGCATTGGCTGAACGTTCTGATATCCAGAACAGAATAAACACGATCTCAGTCAGACTTGACAATAACGCAAAGGTGCAGGAGGGCGATGTTCCTGCGGAAGACCCAAAGGCTCTTATGGAGGAGCTTGACAGGTTGATAGTCCGTCTTGAAGATCTGGTGGCACGGATAAATCTTACAAACAGCGGAACAGTATATGAGGGCAAGACTATCACAGAGCTTCTTGCACACAGGGATTGTCTGAGAAAGAAGGTAAGGGTATTACGGGATTTTCTGGATATCGCAAGCGACCGTGTCACAAGAATGACAAGAACAGAGATAAAAATAGTCAGCACTGTTCCTGTGCCAGAGATACAAAAAACGGTTGACGGTCTTGCAAAAGAACTGAGAAATGTGGACGAGAAGATACAGGAGCTGAACTGGACAACAGAACTGGTGTGATGAAATGGGTGGGATATCTACAGGGTGGATGTATCTCTATCAGCAGAGAATGTGCTGATTATGGACAGAAACTTCGGGCAGGTTTCAGAGGTTCAAGTCCTCATTTGACAACGCATTGCCAGCAACGTAACATGCGTATCGTAACAAATTTTTATTACCACCTTGCATCAACTGTAGATAGGGTAGGGATATGAAAACGGCATGACCTTGATTTGGTCGTGCCGATTTTTTTATGCAATGTAATCAGAATTTTTCGTAAAATGTGCAAATGCTCAAATTATTCCCTCATAAAATGTGTGTAATCAAAAATTGTTCACTCATAAAATGTGCAGAGAGTGCCGCAATCGCCTATTTTGCGCCACTTTACTCCTTATGTGCAAGAAGCCTTTTATAGCTGCGGTCAATGCCTATTGCACCAAGGGGTGCTGTGATAAGGATCGCAAGCACAGCCACAGAAAGCACTATCTTTCCGCAGGGCAGACCAAGTGACATCGGCACTGAGCCGATAGCCGCCTGAACTGTTGCCTTTGGCATATATGCCGTTACACAGAAAAGCTTTTCTTTAAGGGTCAGCTTCGTGCCGAGAAGACATATCCATACGCCCACGGCTCTGAAAATAAGCGCTCCGAAAATAAGAAGCACAGCCGCCACACCTGCCGTAAGGGTGTAGCGTATGTCCACTGCCGCACCAACAAGGACAAAAAGCACAGCCTCAGCGGCTATCCAAAGCTTGCCGAACTTTTCTGAAAGCCTTGCAGACACGCTTTTGTCAGCCTTTATTTTTATCACGCAAGCCATTGCCACAACTGCAAGAAGTCCCGATACAGCCACATAAGGCTTCAAAAATGTTTCCACTGACATGAGCAGGAACGCCAAGCCCAAGATAGCGATGACCTTTGTGCTGTTCCTTATTTTGTTACCTTTGCGGTAGGATATTTCAAAAATATAGAAAAGCACAAACCCTGATAGCGAGCCGAGAAGCACTCCGAGGATTATTGACACGGGGATATTGAGAAAATCCGTCGCCTTTGCAGAGCCGCCCTGCGCCATTGTTACGAATGTGGAGAACAGCACGATAACGAAAATATCATCGCATGAAGCTCCCGCAAGTATCATTTGCGGTATGCTTTTTTCAGTGCCGTATTTTTCTTCCATAAGCTTCACCATTCTCGGCACTACCACCGCAGGGGATACCGCACCAAGCACAGCACCCATAACAGCGGCTTCCGTGTGGTTTATCCCAAGAAGCAGCGGAGCAAGGATAAAATATCCCAGTATCTCAAAGCTTGCAGGCAGAAATGACATCATGACCGCAGGTCTGCCCACCTTTTTCAGGTCAGACAAATTGAGTGACAGCCCCGCTTTGATAAGGATAATGATAAGGGCTATCTGCCGAAGCTCTGAGGATATGCCAAGTATCTTAGGATCCAGCAGATCGAGAACGTAAGTGCCTGTGAGAATGCCCGTTGCAAGCATACCGATTATCCTCGGCAGACCGATAGCCTGAAAAATGGCGGCGGCTGACAGCCCCACAAGAAAGATCACAGCCAGTGAAAATAACATAATTATACCTCCCAAAAATCAAAAAAAGCTGACAACTCCTGCGTAAAAACAGAAGTCATCAGCTTAATAAGCGGTTTAGGTTTCCCAGGGGAGAACATCATTCCCCGATATGAATCATTACTATTGTATTCTACCACATTGCCGTGGTATTGTCAAGACCCTAGCAGGTCTGCGGTTGAGCTTTTTTCATTTTTGTGGTCTGGCGCTGAGCCATAACAAGCTTGTAGTATACGCCTTTTTTCTGCATAAGTTCAGCGTGAGTGCCGAACTCTGCAAGTCTGCCCTTGTCAAGGACGATAAGCCTGTCGGCGTTGCTGAGGGTGGAAAGTCTGTGAGCAATGGCAATTGTCGTCCTGCCCTTTGTGAGCTTGCCCAAAGCGTCTTGTATCTGCTTCTCCGTCTGAGTGTCAAGAGAAGCCGTTGCCTCGTCAAGTATTATTATCTTAGGGTCATGGAGTATCGCTCTTGCAATGGCAATTCTCTGACGCTCGCCGCCAGAAAGCTGATAGCCCTTGTTGCCCACTCGGGTGTTGTAGCCGTCAGGGAGCTTTGTGATAAAGTCATGTGCATTCGCAATTTTCGCTGCCCTTATTACCTCCTCAAAGGTAGCGTCAGGCTTTGCATATGCTATATTTTCAAGTACGTTTCCGTCAAAAAGGAAAGTTTCCTGCAACACCACGCCCACCTGTGAACGCAGGCTGTGCTGTGCAATATCCTTTATGTTCACACCATCAATGCGTATCTCTCCCTGTGTGCAGTCATAAAGTCTGAGAATAAGATTTATCATTGTGGATTTTCCCACTCCTGAGTGTCCCACAATGCCTATCATTTCGCCCTTGTTTATCTTGCATGTTATGTCTTTCAGCACAGGATTGTATACCTTGTAGCCAAAATAAACGCCGTCAAATTCGATATCGCCTTGAATGTCAAGGTCAATAGGGTCATCACGATCACGAACGTCAGTGTCCTCGTCAAGTATCTCAAAGACCTTGCCTGCGGAAACTGAGGTGTCCGCAAGATTTCTCGGTATCTGTATGAGCCAGCGTATAGGTTCGTAAAGCATTGCAACGTAGGTGGTGAACTGTATAAGCTGACCTAATGTCATGGTGTGGTCGAGAATCATGTTTCCGCCGAAATACAGTACGAAGAAGTTGCCTATGGTGAGTATAAATTCTGAGGCAGGAATGGTGAGATACCACATCATTTCCGCACGAACACAGCTTTTCGCCCAGCGTTCGGAACATTCTGTGTAGCGCTGTATCTCCCTTACCTCGTTGCCGTAGGACTTTACAACTCTTATGCCGTTTAAGATATCATGCAAAGTTTCTCCATGAGAAACGCCGTTTTTCCATACCTTTGTGTAGCGTATCGCCATGGCGTCAAAAAGCTTTTGCACTATTATGAAAACTATCGGCACAGGCAAAACTGTCATAAGTGCAAGCCGCCAGTCCATGATAAAAAGCAGTATGCCTATTATCACAAGGGAAAGTATTTTTACTATGGCGTCCTTGCCGTTTGCAGTGATGAAGTCCTCAAGCTTTGCGGCGTCGCTTGAAACACGGTTGATAAGCTCGCCTGCTGTTCGCTTTGATATGGAGTTCATGGAAAGCTGCTGTGACTTTTCAAATATCTCCTGCCTAAGGTCACGTCCCAGATTGAGTGCGACCTTGAAGCTGTTTTTCATGTTGAAAAACTCGAATACTCCTGCCAAAAGCAGCAGGGTGACGATAGTGATGATAACTCCTGCAAGGCCTGCCCAATGGGAGTTTTTCGGGGTAACATATTTGTCGATTATAACTCTGTCAAGATATGGTGCAAGCACCCATATAAGCTCGGAAAGTATCGTGCATATAACTGCGATCGCAAAATATTTCTTGTATGGCGCAATTCGTTTTATGAGCTTGACCATTGTCTTGCCCTTGCCTGTGCAGTAGATACATTCCTTTGCGCCCTCCAGCGGCAGACCGCATTTGGGGCAGACAGGCTCTTCCGTGTCAGTTATCTCCATAAGCTCGCCTGTACGCAGACAGTGGTCAAGAAGTTTCATAAGCTCTGCATATCTCAGAAACTGATCCTGCGAAAAACCGCAGAAGCAGATAGTTTCACCGCTTTTCAGCGTTCCCTGAGCCATTGAAGTGCCTATCTGCTGTTTGCACTCAAACTCGGAGAAATCGTCTATGCTGTATTCAAGTGTTATCTCACTGCCGTTGTAAATGTATATCTTTTCTTTTGTCACGCAGAAATGTCCGTCCATTTTCTCGCCCTTACAGGTGAAGTTCGCGGGCAGGGAGTAAACAATGTCTGCCGGGGCATTCTGTGGCAGGGAAGTTTTTAGATCCATATTTTCACACTCCTTTCAGTGTGGTCTGACACCTTTTAGGTGTACATTTCAAGCACCTGACGGCTTTTTCTGTCAAGCTTGTGAATGTCAGGACAGAAATATTTGTTGCCGTCTGCGTCGTTGACGTAGAGATAATCATAGCCTATCATTCTGAAATTCTGATACCAGTCACGGATACAGATAGTTTTCTGTCCCGAAGTTGTGTCAGCCTTGACAAATATCGCACCACGCATATTGTCCTTTATGCTGTAGACCTTTGTTATCTCAGGCATATAGTATTTGTATTCAAGATAGCTGTCAAGAAGCTTGTATTGCTCACCGTCAAGCTCTGCCATATCTTTTATAACGCCTATCTCACGAAATTCTTTTTCAGAATTTTCGTATGAAAGGCTTATGTAGGTGGTCTTTGAGTAAAATGGTATGAGTCTTGTGGGGTTTACCTTGTGGTAAGTTTTGCCCTCATAATCGAGGGTAAGAAAGCCGCTTTCTTCCTTTGCAAGGCGTATCTTTTTGCAGTCAAGCAAAGTAAGCTTATCGACCTCGTAGACCTCCTGCTCAGCGGTAATATTTTCAGCCATTGTGTTCATCTCCTTACTATTCGTTTATGAACTGCAATGCTTCAGATTGCAGCTTGTAAAGCTCAAAGTATTTGCCTTTTTCTTTTATGAGCTTGTCATGTGTACCCATTTCTTTAAGCTCACCATTTTCGATAACGCAGAGCATATCAGCGTCACGGAGAGTTGAAAGGCGGTGTGCGATAGAAATAATCGTCCTGCCCTGTTTCAGATTGTCGATAGCGGCTTGTATCTTTCGCTCTGTCCTTGTGTCCATGGAAGCGGTCGCCTCGTCAAGGATAAGTATGTTAGGCTTCTGAATGATAGCCCTTGCAATAGATATTCTCTGCTTTTCACCGCCTGACAAGGATATTCCGCCCTCGCCGACCTTAGTGTTATAGCCCTCAGGGAGCTTTGTTATAAACTCATGTGCGTTTGCGGACTTCGCCGCTTCGATAACTTCTTCCATGGTGGCGTCAGGGTTTGCATAGCGGATATTGTCGGCTATCGACCCTATGAAAAGGAAAGTTTCCTGAGAAACTATACCGATATTTCTGCGCAGATCGTCAAAAGCTATCTTCCTGATAGGCACGCCGTCAATGGTTATCTCACCGCCTGTTACGTCATAAAGCCTTGCCATAAGGTTTATGATAGTGGATTTTCCTGCACCTGTTTTACCAACGATTCCAAACATATGCCCAGCCTGAACCTTGAAAGAAACGTTTTTTATGATAGGGTGTCCGGCTTCATATTCAAAGGATACATTTTTAAGCTCGATATCGCCCCTCATGTTTTCCATGTGAACAGGGTGTTCGTCCTCTTTTACAGTAGGCAGAGCGTCCATTATCTCAAACATTCTTGATGCGGCGTCCATACATTTTGCCCAGCGGTCGCCTATCCATGTGAAAAAGTTGATAGGATCCATCGCCATTTCGGTATAGGAAATAAGTGCTGAAAGTGCGCCGAATAGTATGTGACCTTTTATAACAAGCACTGCACCAAGGCAGAAAACAAGCTTGTTCACGATCCTATAGAACGTCCATATAACAGGGATAGTGTTTGCTATTCGTGAGTTTATCCTTGAGTTTATCAAAAATGCGTCAGTGTTTTTTACCCTATAGCGTTCTATCTCTCTGTCCTCACGGGCGAAAGCCTTTACCACACGCTGACCGTTCATAACGTCAGACAGCACCGAGTTTGCAGAGCGCATTGCAACGTCATATTTGCGGTAAAGCTTGCGCTGGCTTTTGTAAAATTGGTGCTGAACTATCTCTATCACCGAGATAGTGAGGATTATACCAAGTGACAGAAGTGGCGAAATTGTGAGCATTATCACCGCAATGCCCACTATCTTTACCACGTTTGTAAGACCATACGGCACTATATCCGTGAAAAACCAGTAGATGTTCTGACTATCTCTGTCGACCCTGGACATAAGCGAGCCTGTCTGTTTGCTTGTGAAAAAGTCAAGGGAAAGCCGCTGCATTGATGAGAATATCTTCACCCTAAGCCGGTGCGTAACAACAGGCACGACCTTTGAGGTTATAATGCCTGAAATGATACGCATTATCATTCCTGCAATGTTTATGCCAACTATGAGCATTACTATCATGAGTATCTTGCCATAGTATTTTCCGTTTTCCGCAAGCACATCATCATAGAGCATTTGCGAGCCGAATATCGGCGAAAGCACCGCAAAAACGTTGCTTAAAACTATGGTGAGCAGTATGAGAAATACCGCACCCTTAAATTCACCGAACATAGAAAGCAGGCGTTTGAACACCGAGCGTCTGTCTACACATCTCGGACAGACAGGGCGGTTAGGGTCAGGATAAGGCTCACCGCAGGTAGGGCAGTGGGTCTTTACTCCTTCCAGCAGGCGGTCGTCAATAGGCTCGTTCTTGGCTGTGCAGTTCACACGCTGGCTGAATTTCTCAAATTTGTCAGCAAAGCCAAGTGAGAACCTCGCTATAGGGAATTCCTTGCCGGACTTGTCCTTTATCATAAGTCTTGCGGAATTTGCATAGCGGTCAACAAACATTTCTTCAATGCTGTCTATGGGGTATTCATCATAGCCTGATACTGTGAAGCTTACGAGATTTTTTCTCTTCTGCCCACGTTTCATTTTTCCGTATTCTTCATAGCCACGGAGTATGCAAAGGGTGTCTTTTGTGAAAGTTATGTATACGTCCACATATCCGCCCTCACCGTCAAGGTCAGCTTTTACGCAGTAAAGCAGCTCGTCAGTCATAACTCCACGCTTTAGCAGTTCTTTTTCTGCAAGCTGTGGCAAAACGTCAAAAAACTTCATGTATTCCCTCCTCTTCGGGATAAATTTCATATTCTTCCGATATAATCCTGTAAATTCGCATAATGTAACTGCCTGTAACAGGTCAAAAAAAGACCCCTGATACCTGATATCAGAGGTCGCAATAGATCTGCAGTATAATATCCAGAAAGCCGATAAAAATCTCATTAGCTTTTGGTAATAAGGGCAGGCAAAATGACATCTGAAAGGCATATTGAACTTACATTATTTGTGAGACTCATATTCTCGTTAGTCTTTAGAAGATCAAAAAGAATATTTCTCATTTCACCCACCACCTTTCAGTTTATTTTTATAGCGTTTATCATTATACGAATTTTTGTGAAACATCACGCAAGGTTTATTATATAACCAAACTTTCTATTTGTCAATAGGATTTTCCAAATTTTTTTTGCTTTTTGAGAAAGCTGCCCAGAATATCAGCACAAGAAGTATCACCGCAAAGCACATCCAGCCTATAAGGACCGGCAGACTTCTGTTTGAAAATGTGTCATAGTAGCCTTTAAGATAGATGAAGCATATAAGTGCAGGTACAACATATGCCATGTAGCTGCGAAGTCCGTCAGGGATATGCTTTCCCTTGCCAGTGTTGGTTTCCTTGATGAAGTTTTCCCAGCCCCAGCCGTTTTTGCGAACGCAGAACAGCACTCCCACAAGAGAGCCAAGTGGCAGAAGATTCGATGATACCAAGAAGTCTTCAAGGTCCATGATAGTCGAACCTGCGCCCATTGGCTGGATATTTTTCAGCAGGTTAAATCCAAACACAGCAGGCATTGTAAGCACAAGTATCATCACAAGGTTTACAATAAGGGATTTTTTTCTGCTCCAATCCCACAGTTCTACTGACATTGTGATAATGTTCTCAAACACTGCGATAACGGTGGAAAGCGCCGCAAATGACATGAAGATGAAGAAGAATATTCCCCACAAACGGCTTGAAGCCATATGGTGGAAAACGTTAGGCAGAGTGATGAAAAGCAGTGACGGACCTGAGTCAGGCTCGATTCCGTATGCAAAGCAGGCAGGGATTATGATAAGTCCCGCAACGACAGCCACGGCAGTGTCAAGAACGATAACGTTCACAGACTCGCCTACAAGAGTGCGGTCCTTTTTCAAATAGCTTCCGAATATCTCCATTGTGCCTATGCCTATGCTTAGTGTGAAAAATGCCTGAGTCATTGCGGCGAAAAGCACTGATGTGAAGCCTTTTTCCTTAAAGACGTCAAAGTTCGGCACAAGAAAGAATTTAAGCCCCTCAGAAGCGCCTTTCAGCCTGATAGAGTTCACCGCCAGCACCACCATGAGCGCCATAAGCAGTATCATCATAAATTTCGTTACCTTTTCAATGCCGTTTTGCAATCCCAGTGCGCAAACACCGATACAAAGTATGATAACGATAGCCGAGAATATGAGCATGAGCCACGGGGAAGCCTGCATATCCTTAAAAGCCTCAGCCGTTGCCGCTGTGCTTGAAGCGTCCAACGAGCCAGTGGCGTACTTAAATGCATAGTATAACATCCAGCCTGTGACCATGGTGTAAAACATCATGAGCAGATAGTTTCCTGCAATGCTCGTGTATTTTGTGCAGTGATATCGGCTACCGGGCTTTTCAAGTCGGTTGAAAGCCTGAGAAAGACTTCGGTTGCTTCCTCTGCCTATGGCAAATTCGCATATGAGTATTGGAAGACCCAACAGCACAAGGCAGATAAGGTATAGGAACAGAAAAGCTCCGCCGCCGTTTTGTCCGCAAATGTATGGAAATTTCCACACGTTGCCAAGACCAATGGCACACCCTGCGGACACAAGTATAAATCCCAATCGGGATTGAAAGGTTGCTCTGTTTTTATTTTCGTTCATAAAAAATATTCTCCTGTAAAAATAGTCATACAATCTCTATTATATAGTATATCGTGGTTTTTGTCAAATTTTCACAAAGTATCATGTTACTATGCTAAAACGTGTTAAAAACAAGCCTTTCAAAAACGCAAAAGCGGGACGTCGAGGGCGCCGTCTCCTACATATACTGCAAAATGTTTTGTGAAATTTGCCGAAAACAAAAACCCTCCCAAAAGGGGAAGGCTTTGTCATAAGGAAATTGATTATAGGAAGGATAACTATTATACAAATTTATATTTATACAAAATCTATTTTTCTGTAGGAGTCGATAGCGCCCTGATGTTTAACGCTTTCACCGCAGAATTTATTTGAAAACGCTATACAGCGTTCTAGCTGTGCATCGTCAAGGTCACAAAGACCTTCGGCGGTCACATTGAGAGTTTTCAGTGCATATAGGAACGAGCCTATAAAACCGTCCCCTGCACCTGTTGTGTCAACGGCTTTCACTTTTTCGCTCTCTGCAAATGCCTGTGCGTTATTGGTGAAAGCATATGCCCCCTCTGAGCCGCAGGTGTATATCACAAGCTTCACATTGCCCGTGAAAAGCTTTGGCAGAGCGGCTTTGATGTCGTTTTCACCTGTGATAAATCCAAGCTCTTCGTCTGATATCTTCACAATGTCAGCCATTGGTATAAACTCGTTCACGGTATCATGCAGAGCTTTCTTGTCGTTCCAAAGAGGAAAACGCAGATTAGGGTCAAAGCTTATCATTACGCCTTTTTGACGTGCATAGGCGATAGCCTTTTTGTGTGCGTCTTTCATCGGAAAATCTCCAAGGGAAACACTGCAAAAATGCAGAGCGTATGCGTCCTCAAACCATTCTTCTTTTACCTGCTCCGCTGAAAAAAGCATATCTGCGGAGGGCTTTCTGTAGAATGAGAACGTCCTGTTGCCGTCATTTTCAAGGCTCACAAAAGCCAAAGCTGTGTTCGCCTTGTCTGTGAAGCTCACAAGGGAAGTGTCGATTCCAGCCCTTGCAAGGTCGCCTGCTATCTTTCTTCCGAATGGGTCATCACCAAGCTGAGTGATAAATTTCGAGCTGCCGCCAAGGATAGTGAACGCTCCGCAGACGTTTGCAGGCGCACCGCCGCTTTTAGGGCTGAAAGCCGTTACCTCCTCAAAAGCACAGCCTGTCTGTGCTGGGATAAAATCTATCAATGCTTCGCCTATGGCAAAAAGTGTGTTTCCCATTGCAGTTCCTCCTCTCAGATGTCCCAGACCTGTGCTTCAAAGCCGTTTACTTTAAGCTTTACGCTGTCATTATCGGGATATATTCTTGTTGACATCACAGTTTCGCCGTCATTGATATAAACTTCGATGCTTGACATATCTGCGATAACTCTTATGTTTCTCACGCTGTCTATCTCTGCGTTTCTTACCGTTCTGCCACAGCCGTATTTTTCGTCAGTAAATTTCATTGTAAAGAGCTGCTTTTCTTTATCAAAGCCAAGCTCCAGCTTGCCGTCAAGAGATATGCTGAAGTTGTCCGCAGGCTCACCGTCAAGTTCAAATGGCAGAGGATATTCTGCAGTTTGACCGCTGCTCTGACGGCGTGCGTTGCTTTTAAGCTCGTCAAATTCAGCTATAGGCTGCTGTCTGAGCTTGCCGTTGGGTGCAACGGTTACAACTCTCGGTATGGTAAGGCAGTGCTGCCAGCCAAGATCAGTTGTGGCATTGCCGTATGCCTTGTTGTCCATGCCAAGCCAACCTATGAGTATCCTCCTGCCCTGTGGGTCAAGGAACGTCTGCGGTGCATAGAAGTCAAAGCCCATGTCCCACTCGGTGAAGTCACCGAGAACGCTGTCCTCAAGCTTGCCCTGAACAGGGAAGTAGCCCGACTGGTTAAGGTTCTGCCACTTTGTTTCATAGTGAGGCATACCCTGCGGACAGGTGCTTAAAAAGCCCTTGCCGTCTATCTCGAAATAGTCAGGGCATTCCCACATATAGCCGTAGCCCTCTTTGTATACCTTGCCGGTGTATTTCCAGTTTATAAGATCGTCAGATTCGTATACAAGCACACAGCCCTCGTCGTCAAGAGTTCTTGCACCGAGCACCATTTTCCATGCGTCGCCCTCTTTCCACACCTTTGGATCTCTCACATGGCATGAGCAGAAATCAGGGTAGTCGCTGTTTCTGAGAAGTACCTGCTTTTCGCTTATGTTGCTTCCGTCTGTGGTGGTGACGTGGATAACGTTCGCACCTCTGCCGGCTTTGACATAATCATAATCGCCTATCATCTTCACATTACCTGTGTAGAAAATATGCAGAACACCATCATTTTCAATGGCGCTTCCTGAGTAAACACCATGGCTGTCCTCAGGAATGTCAGGCATCATAACTGCTCTGTCATAAGTCATGTGCATAAGGTCGCTGCCGTGATAATGTCCCCAGCCTCTTGGCGTGTGACCGTCAGCGGCAATTGGGCTGTACTGAAAATAAACATGATATTCGCCCTTGTAAAAGCTCAGACCATTCGGGTCATTGAGCCAGCCGTCAGGCGGTTCGATATGAAATCTCTGACGCCATTTTGCGTTCTTTATTCTTTCTCTGTTTTCCAGTTTTTCTTTGTTATCCATTTATATCCTCTCCTTTTGGCTCATTGACTATAATTATTGACGGTTTGTCTGTACTTTATGCGTTTACCTTTATTAGCTTATCTCCTATGGTCACTTCTGTGCCTTCTTCTGCAAGCTCCTCAACGGAGGCAAATTCGTCTGAATTGCCCACAAGAACAGGTGTGATAGTCTGATAACCCTTACTTTTTATAAAGTCCATATCGAAAGTGAGAAGCGTCTGTCCCTTTGTTACTCTGTCGCCCTCAGAAACGTAAGCCTTGAAGCCCTCGCCTTTAAGCTCAACAGTGTTTATTCCGACGTGGATAAGAAGTTCCTTGCCGTTGTCAAGTGTCAAACCAACTGCATGGAAAGTGTCAAAAAGCGTTTCAACCTTGCCGTCGCCAGGTGCAACGACCTTGCCCTCAGTAGGTTCTATTGCCGCACCAAGACCAAGTATGCCCTGCGCAAAGGTCTGGTCAGGAACGTTTTCAAGCTTTACAGCTTTGCCGCTAAGCGGAGCTGTGATAATGCTGTCATCTGCTGCGTCTGCATTTTCAGCCTTTGCTTCGATAGCCTGTGCAGGCTGTTCAGCCTTTTCTGTCTTGTTTTCGGAAGTCTTGTTATCGTTTCTTATCTGCTCGTTGTTCGTGCCGAAAAGCCAAGTAAGAGTGAATGCAACGCCCATTGCTACAGCCATTGAGATTATATACTTCACCGGGTGGTTGAGTGTAAGAAGTATTGCAAATATTCCTGTTACACCTGTTGCAGTTGCGCCAAGGTGGAGGATAGAAGCGACCATTGCTCCACAAGCGCCGCCGATAGAACCGAATATGAAAGGCTTTACAAATCTAAGGTTTACACCGAATATTGCAGGCTCTGTGATGCCAAGCATACAAGACAGAGCAGAAGGATAAGCCATTGATCTTATCTTGTTGTTCTTGCTTCTTACTGCCACTGCAAGGCAGGCAGCTCCCTGAGCCATGTTTGCGGCAGATGCCAGAGGCAGCCAATAGGTCGCACCGTATTTAGCAAGCTGACCAATGTCGATAACAGTGTACATATGATGTATACCGCCAACGACTGTTGTTGAATAGAAACCGCCCATTATGAATGAGCCAATGCCGAATGGGATAGTGATAAGCTTCTGAACTCCTGTGATGATGCCATTTTCAAGGGCAACGAATACAGGACCGATAAAGGTGTAAACGAGAAAAGCTGTTACTGTAAGGCTCACAAGAGGTGTAACGAAAAGGTCGATAATGTCAGGCACCTTCTTGTGAAGCTTTTTCTCCATAGTCGCAAGAATGAATGAAGCGATGATGATAGGAATTACATGACCCTGATAGCCTACCATGTGAACGTTGAACAGACCAAATATGGAGAAAGTCTGCTCATATCCGTTTGTGGAAACTGTCCAAGCGTTTTGCAGGTCAGGGTGGATAAGGAACATTCCTATTACCGCACCAAGATAAGGGTTGCCACCGAACACCTTAGTTGCCGAGTAGCCGATAAGTATCGGCAGGAATGTGAACGCTGCATTTGAAAGCAGTTTGAATATTGTGAAAACATATCCGCTGGTATCAATGGAAATAAATCCGTTCGCAGCCATGAAGTTCAAGGCTTCCATTATTCCCATGATAAGACCGCCTGCAACGATAGCAGGGATTATAGGTACGAATACATCGCCGAGAGTTTTGATAAGCCTTTTGAACCAGTTCTGCTTCTGAGCCACCTGAGCCTTGACTTCGTCCTTTGAAGAGGCTTCCACGCCTGCCTCTGCGATAAATTCGTCATAGACCTTGTTTACCGTTCCGGTGCCTATGATGATCTGAAGCTGTCCTGAAGCTTCAAAAACGCCCTTTACAACATCAATGTTCTCTAGGGTATCCTTTTGTATCTTTGAGTTGTCTGCGATTATAAGTCTTAATCTTGTGGCACAGTGTGCGGCACTGACCAGATTTTTCTTTCCGCCTATGGCAGAAAGTATCTCACGAGCTGAACTTCTGTAATCCATAATATCCCGTCCTTTGCTTGCTTTTTTATTATTTTGTCCGAAGTATGTTATTTTATCAGTTTCATCATTTATGTGATACCGATTTCATTAACTATATTATAACCTATGGCAGTGCATTTGTCTATTGACAAATAATATAAACTTACAAGGCGGTATTACAAGGTTTCACACAGTTTCATATTTTTTCTCTGTGGACTCACGTTCTTCCAGCTCGAAATCAAGCGTCAGCGTTCTTGGTATAGAGCTTTCTCGTTTAAGTGAATTGAGCAGCATTTGTGCCGCTTCTATGCCTGCGGTGCGATAATGAAAATGCACAGAGGTCAGTGGAGTGGACGTGACATTACAAAGCTGAGAGTCGCCAATACCTGCTATCATTATATCCTCTGGTACTTTCAATCCCTGCTCACGGCAGGCAAGGAGTGCGCCTGCGGCAAGATTGTCGGTGGCACAGAAAATGTGGTCGTACCTTTTGCCGCTTCTCAGTAATGTCAAAGCCCTTTTGTAGCCTGAGTCCATTTTAAATTCAGCCGTCTGCATATCAGACTTTTCAATGTTGATGCCGTTATCAGAAAGGGCGTGGAGAAACCCGTCTTTTCTTGCCTGACCTGCCGCCTTGTCCTGCTCAGTAACGCCGATAAAAGCGGGCTTTTTGCAGCCTTTGTCAAGCATAAGCTTCTCTGCGGTATAGGCGGCTTTGTAATCGTCATGACAAACGCAGTTTGCACCCTTGTATTCCTGTCCCACAATTACCACCGGTACACGCATTTTTTTCAGCACAGCGTCATGGAGCGGAGTGAAAACAGAAGCCAAAAAGATAACTCCGTCAACACGATTGCTTCGGAAAAGCTCCAGATATTCCACTTCTTTCTTTGGGTCGTTGGCAGAGTTCACAAGCAAAAGCTGATAGCCCTGCTCACTGAGTACCTGACTTATTCCCTCCACCTCTCTTGCACAGCTCTCACTTGAAAGCTTCGGTATAATAACTCCCACAAGCTTTGTCACCCTTGTTCTCACGTTCTGCGCCTGAACGCTTGGGGCATAGCCTGTGGCCTCTATGGCGGCTTCAATAAGCCTGCGCTTTTCTTCGCTCACATAGCCGTCATTGAAATATCTGCTCACAGCAGATTTTGATACGCCTGCGGCTTTTGCAAATTCGGTAATGTTCATTCCTCGTCACTCCTTTTATTATATTATACCACTGCACTATGAATTTTCAATATGGTTTCATATGAATATTTCATATATAATGTGAAACTGTTTCAACTAAAAAAACTGCCGCACCCAATCGGTACAGCAGTTATGAAAATCTATTTCACTATGGCATGAAGCCTCCATTTTCCACCCTTGTATCTTATAAGGCTCACCATGGCGGTCACAAACCACGTTGCAGCGGTGGTGTACCATATGCCCCAATAGCCTATGAAAGCTATCCTTGTGAGGATAAGTGAAAGACCTATCCTGCATATTACCTCCGCCAAGCCGTTTACAAGGGCATAGTTTGTATCGCCTGCGCCGTTCAAAAAGCCCCTTGTGGTGTGGATAATACCCAGCGACCAGTAGAAAAGTGAGGTTATGATAAGCGCTTTTGCCGATATGCTTATAACAGTCTTGCCCTTGACAAACCAAGATGTTATCGCTCCACCGAACAGTGTGAACAGCACAAGCACCACTGTCGAGAATATCACCGATATCTTTATTGCACAAGCAAGACCTTTCTGCGCACGTTTTTCTTTTCCTGCGCCGATATTCTGTCCTGTGAATGTTGAAACCGCCGCATTAAGTGAAGAAAACGGCTGTTGAACGAACTGCTCGATACGCATTGAAACTGTGTATGCCGCCATGACCGTTTCGCCAAAGCCGTTAGTCACACGCTGGAGAGCCACCATTGATACTGAGATAAGTCCGTTTTGTATGGCGATAGGCACGCCTGTTTTCACACAGCGGCTCATCATGTCCTTGTCGGCGTGCAGATCGTCGGCGGTGAGCTTTATCTCTCCGCTCACTGCAAAGCAGTACACAATACAAGAAATGGCGGAAAGTGCCTGTGTAAGCACTGTCGCCCATGCCGCACCTGCTATGCCGAATTTGAATACCACCACAAAAAGCAGGTCAAGGAGGGCGTTCAGCAAGCTTGCTGCACCCAAGAATATCAGCGGTGTTTTTGAGTCGCCCAAAGCCCTCATTATGGCGTTTATCCAGTTGTATGCTGCCACCGCTATCGTTCCGCCGCAGGCTATCTGCATATACGCCACAGAATCTCCGATGAGCTTGTCAGGAACTTTCAAAAGCTCCAGTATAGGTTTTGCCGCAGGAACGGATAAAAGGCTTATTACAATGCCGAATATAGCTGTAACAAGCGCTGAGTTGAATACTGCCGACCGCATGGCTTTTTTCTTGCCTGCACCGAAATACTGTGCAACAATTATTCCTGCACCCACCGACAGACCTATGCAAAGGGTGTAAAAAAGATAAGTGATAGAGCCTGTAGCACCAACAGCGGCAAGGGCGTCATCGCCCAGATAACGCCCCACCACCATAGTGTCCACTATATTGTATGTCTGCTGCAAAAGATTTCCTGCAAGCAAGGGCAGTGAAAACATTATTATGTGTCGCATTTCACTGCCTTGTGTCATGTCTGTTGTTCTGCTTATTTTAGTCATTATTTTCCTTACGCTTCTTTCTGGCTATGCCGTATATCACTGCACCAACTGCCGCAGCAGCGCAAACGCTTGCCCCTACGGCTATAGGAAGCTTGCTTTTGCCTGACTTTTTGCTTTCGGACTTCGCAGGTTTTTTCTTCTCGAATGGTATCTTTCCACCTGTTACCTGCATAGCGTCAATTGTATATTTGCCTGATTTTATGGTTACCTTTGCTGTGTGAGCGCCCTCAGACAAGCCTTCAAAATGGCATGATATCTCACGCTGACCTGTCCTTGAAACTGTCACGAGCTGTTCATCACCTCCGTCTATTGATACCCCGAGTATAGCGTTTTCTCTTGTTTCACCTGAAAGCGCAAAGCCTGTTCCCTCAAAGCTTACTGTGAAAGAGTCGCCCTCTGTGCCATCTGATATGGTTCGTTTGTAGTTTTTGAAGCTGCTCATAAGGTTGTGTTCCCAGTTGCCCTCAAAAGTGAAGCAAGAGTCCGTTTCGTCAAAGCGAGTTACATATGTGTCACTGCTCTCTACAGGTTCAGCAGAGAAGTTGTCAAAGCTGTTTTTGTTGTATGAGCTGAAAAGTGACGCTCTGCCTGCGCCGATAAGAGATTCGCCTTCGTTCACAGTGTATTCAGCCACCATGTTTCCGTCAATATATCCACGGATAACGTTGTTTACAGCCTCGACTTTCAGCTTGTGAGAAGCTGTGCCGTCAAAGCCGTCTATGCTTCCACTGCTAAGAGTGCCGTCATTTGCTTTAAGCTCCCAGCTTCCGTTCTCATAAAGCTTTATCCAATAGCCACTGTATGAATTGCAGCCAAGCGTGTATCTCAGACCAACGCCCACATAGTTTGATTCTGCGTCCTGCGAAGCCGCAAAAGCAGCGTCAACGTTCACAGAGTAGTTATACCACCTGTCGTCACCGAATGTAGTCACAGGTTCGGGGGTGTAGCCCCACTCGTTGGCTTTCATATCAGCCGTTATCTGCTGAACTAGCATATTGCCCTTGTCGGTCTTTTCCACCTCGAAAGCACCGCCCTGATCTGTTGTGTATCTTGGCGCATTGCCCCTTGATGAAAGATAATTCTCAGGATAGCCTGCATACTCAAAATCGTCCGTATATGGAAGCTTCAAAACAGTGCGTTCGCCCTCGTCAGCGTTTTTGTATTCTGTGCGCTTAGGTGTAACAGTAGAAATTGTCACAATAGAATTTGGCTTCACTGTCACAGAGTATGTATAAGCTCCGCCGTTCTCTGTAGGGGTTATATCCTCAGTTTTCTTGAAATAATTCTCGTCATAGCTGCCGTCAATGCTGTCAGGACCTCTTGTTTCCCATACGCTAACGTTGCTTGACGCCTTGTCAAGTCCTGATACCTTGAGGTCATACTGTATAGGCTCGCTTGTAGTGTTTGTGATAACAGTGCTGTAATTGCCTGTTTCTGTGTCTGTGGCGGTCATATAGCTGTAAACTGCGTCGACGATAGCGTGACCGTCACCGCCTTTTTTGCCGTCGCTGTAGCAGCCGCTGTCAACAAACGCCCAGCCTTTTTCAATGAACTGCGAGAAGTGCAGAGACATATAAAATCCGCTGTCAAGCATATAATAACCGCTCCAAGGTTCGCAGGCTGAGATAAGCTGTTTCTGACAGTAGCAAGCGCCGTCATAGTATGCCGATACCACAGGCTGATACTCATAAAGTGTCATTTTGCCGTTTGGATACATTCCGATTATTCTGTTTGCAATATCAAGGGTGCCGTTTATGCCTGCCAGACCTGAGCCGTCATATCTGTATGTACCCTGCGCATATGCCATTGGCGAGCTTGCTTCGCTGAACCAAAGCTCTTTATTTTCTTCATATGCAAGCTTCTGAGCGTTCTTTGTGGAATCGCTTGTGTAGTGGCTTCCCACCACGTCAACAACCTTCATAAGCTCGCTGTCCTCATACATTCTGTCAGCAAAGCCCCATGTGCAGACCTCTTCTCCGCCGACTATCTTTATCTTTGAGTAGTCATAAGGGGTGTCCTTTTCACTTTTAAGATGAGAGGAAAGATATTTTACCCATTCAATGTCAGCGCTACGCTCGTTCTGTACTGCACTTACATAGTCAAATTCAAGTCCGTATGTTTCATAAGCGGCGTCAAGGGTGCTTTTATACCATTTGTATCTTGCGGCATAAACGTCTGAAGCGTCAGATACCCACTTTGGTTCACTCCACCAAAGCATATCCAAGGTGAGGTCAGGATTTATCTTCTTTGCGTCAGCGGCAAGCTGATAAGCCGCACCTCTTGTTACATCAGCCTTTTCGTCCTCTGTTCTCATTACAGACGGTTCTGTGCCTGATGATGAGTTTATGTCCGCACCCATTTCCAACTTAAGGTGAGTAATGCCGATACCTTCTTTGCCAAACATATACTCGATTATCTGCTCATATACATCAGGGTGTTCAGCCTTGTAATCCAGCAGAAGCCTTGATGAGTTGTTTGCACTCACCATGCCTGCCCCTCTGTAGCGCATATTTTCTTTGAGCTGAGCCGTAGTTCCGTCAATAACTATCTCTCTTGTATTATTTGTATTGCTATCGTTCACCGTTGTTCCCTCCGCACTGCAATTGTAAGCGCCTGCGCTAGATATCATCATGACCAATGCTGACACCATTGAAGCGCTCCTTTTTAGTATCGTCATAAGTTATCCTCCTTGCATAAAGCATGGCTTCTTGTTTTCTTATGACAATTATAAGCTTAAAGGAGTGTATGGTCAATCTGAAATATTTTGCATATTATTAAGATACGAACATTTTGTTTTGAAATATGCTAAGAAAATTCTAATAAAGCTTAAAATATTATTACAAACCTGTTCCTCTTGAACGACGGTATTCTCGTGGCGAAACGCCCTCCAGCTTTTTAAAAACGATGCTGAAATAGTTCCTGTCCTCATAGCCCACCTGCTTGCCTATGTCGCCTATGTCAGAGTCGGTGTTAAGAAGCAGAGATTTTGCCTGAGAGATACGTCGTTTTGCAATATATTCAAGGGGACGCATTGAAGTTTCTGCTTTAAAAACACGGCAGAAATGTTGTACTGACACTCCCGAAAGTCCTGCAAGTGTTTCTGCGGTGATATCCTCCATGTATCGGCTGTCGATATACAAAAGCGCCTGCCTTGTAATGCTTCCCACGTTGTTTCGGCTGTCAGGGAAAAGCATTGCAGTCCTCATGGCCAGGATATATTCATACACAAGTGCGGAAGCTTTTTCGCCACAGTTCACAGGGTCGGCAGCGGCAACAAAAATTCGCTCAAAAAGCTGAGCGGGTTTTTTGGTGTTTATCTCAGGGGAGAATCTAAAGCTGTCAAAGCCAAGGTTTGAAAGCATTTGCCCCGCAAATTCACCACGGAAAACTATCCAGTTTGTTATCCAATTTCCATTTGAGGGATAATATTCATGCGGAACGCTAGGGGGCAGATAAAATGCCGAGCCTTTAGTCTGCACAAATTCTTCTCCTCCGACAATTAGTCTGCCCTCGCCCCCTGAGGTAAAAAGAAGCTGATGTGAAACAAGCCCTTTGTCCCTTGTGACGTGAAATTCAGGGTCGGAAATGCCTATTCCGGTGAGATAAAAGGGCAGGGAAGTCTGCCTGCCGATAACAGGATATATGACCTTTGTCACTGCCACACCTCCTTTTCAAAGTGTAGTTTCTTGGTAAATTATATATCCACAAGTGCGATTTGTCAATAGTTCGGTGCTTGACTACGGGTAAACATTGTGCTAAACTTTTATACACAGCGTTTTTCGACACAGCGAACGCCCGAAAGGCAGATGAACATTTTGGAAAAAATCACGATAGGAAAGCATTCAAAGCTCTGATACAGACTGAAGGGTCAGAATTTTCGCTGACCCTTTTGCTTTGCCCTGCTGTTTAATTCTCCGAAACATCAATAACAACATACTCAGACTTGCAGTAATATTATGCTTGCTAACAATTTTAACTGTTTCGCTGTTGAAAAAAGCGACAATAAGTTGTATAATTATCATATAGCAGAATGGAGGAAAGCAATATGTATGAAATGAAACGCACTGTAAATTGCAGCCAGATAGGTTCGCATGGCATAATAAGAAATAGCTGCCTTGTTGACCTTTTGCAGGATTGCTCTGTTATCCACCTTGACACTCACCCTGTTATGTCGCCTTTTTTTGAGAAAGAAAACTGCGTGATGTTTCTTGTGTCAAGACAGCTTGATATAGTCCGCAGACCTGAGCAAAACGAAAAGCTCACCGTCAAAACATGGACATATGAGCTTAAAAGAATGTATGGCTACAGAAACACAGTTATATATGACGAAAACGGTGATATTTGCGTGAAGTCTATAGCTTCTGGCGCTTTCATGGACAAGACCTCTCAGCGGCCTATAAAAGTTCCACAGGAGCTTGTTGATAGGGTGAAGCTCTATCCAAAGCTTGATATGGAGTATCTTCCAAGAAAGATAGCCCTACCTGATACTGAGCCACAGGTGTATGAGGATATCCCGGTGTTGAAATGCTATATCGACATGAACGAGCACGTCAATAATGCGAGATATCTTGACATAACAGACGAGTTTGTGGAAAACGAGTCTGCTGTGAAGCGTATCCGTGTGGAATATAAAAATCCCTTGAAGCGTGGTAAAGCCATAAAGGCTCTTGTTTATACCGATGAGGGCAGAAAATTTGTGGAGCTTTGTGATGAAAATAATAAGCCATATTGCATTACTGAGTATGATTATAGGTCATAATGCACAAATTAAAGCTTGCAATAAGCTGATTCTGTTGTATAAAACGCAGAAAGCATATTAATCCTATTGACATAGTAGGAATAAAGTGATATAGTATAACCATAGCAAACATAAGCGGTACAGAAAACCGCATAAAATAATTTTCATATCGGAGGTAGATTAAAATGTCAAAGATCTATAAGGGCGTTTCGGAGCTTATCGGAAAAACTCCAATAATCGAAGCAGTTAATTTTGAAAAGGCAGTAGAGGCTGACGCAACTATCCTTGCAAAGCTTGAATATTTCAACCCGGCAGGAAGCGTTAAGGACAGAGTTGCACTTGCAATGATCGAGGAAGCTGAGAAGAAAGGCGTTCTCAAGAAAGGCGCAACTATCATTGAGCCTACATCAGGAAACACAGGTATCGGTCTTGCGGCTGTGGGCGTATCAAAGGGCTACAAGGTAATTCTTACAATGCCTGAAACAATGAGTATCGAAAGAAGAAATCTTCTTAAGGCATATGGCGCACAGATAGTTCTCACAGAAGGCGCAAAGGGCATGACAGGTGCTATCAAGAAGGCTGACGAGCTTAAGGGCGAGATCGAGAACTCAGTTATCCTCGGTCAGTTCGTAAACCCAGCAAACCCAGCCGCTCACTTTGCAACAACAGGTCCTGAGATCTGGGAAGATACAGACGGCAAGGTAGATATCTTTATTGCAGGCGTTGGCACAGGCGGAACAGTAACAGGTGTTGGTCAGTATCTCAAATCAAAGAACCCTGACGTTAAGATAGTAGCAGTAGAGCCTGCAACTTCACCTGTTCTTTCACAGGGCAAATCAGGTCCACACAAAATTCAGGGTATCGGTGCAGGCTTCGTTCCTGATGTCCTCGATACAAAGGTTTATGACGAGATCCTCCCTATCGAGAATGAGGACGCTTTCAAGACAGGCAACAAGTTCGCTAAAACAGAGGGTATCCTTGTTGGTATTTCATCAGGCGCAGCACTTAAAGCAGCCGAGATACTTTCAAAGAGACCTGAGAACAAGGGCAAGACTATCGTTGCTCTTCTCCCTGATACAGGTGAGAGATATCTTTCAACAGCACTTTTCGAGAGCTGATTTCTCAAACATATAAAATCGGAAAAGGGCAGACAGTCAGGCAAGCTGACGTGTGACCCAATGAACAAGCTTTCTTCGATCAAATCCGATATAAAAAGCCGCAGGGCATACAGTTTTTACGCTGTACGCCCTGCGGCTTTTATTAAAGAATCCCCTTATAATCTTTAACCCATTATGTTATTATCAGAGTAATCAGGCTCATACTCATAATCTATTCCGAGAGCATCTGAGAAAGCCTTTGAAAGCTTGTCGTAATCAATGCCAAGTGCATTGTCTGTGTCATAAGAATTATCCGAATCGTCATCATCTGCCGAGTTTACAGAAATTCCAAAGCAAACCTTGTCCCCTGCGTCAATAACAGGTGTGGAAGAGATATTGTAATCGTCAATGTAAAAGTTTGATATTATGTTTGTGACCTGCTCCGCAACAGCAGTGCTGCCTGCACCATCCGGTACGTCCAGTGACATATATACAGTTCTTCCTTTGCCTGACATTGCTTCCTTTATGCGCTCAGGTATATCATAAACGCTGTCAAGCTTCTTGGCATTCTCGCATATGTAGCAATCGTCAGTTGAATTGCATTCAGGGAAGTCCTCTTTGTTCCAAGGATAAGAGCCGTCGTCCTTTGCAGTGTCAGGTACGTTGAAATATGCGTAGTCAGGAGCTTCGGCGCCGCCGTCAAATGTCACATCAAGGTGATACCATTTGCCGTCTATCTTCACAACGTTCCAAGCGTGTTCGCCGTTTTCTGTTGAGTGTATTATCTTGCTGTCGATACCCAGAACATCAAAAAACAGCTTTATTGTTGTTGCGTTTCCTACACAGATAGTAGAGTGGTCATGGAAAAATCCGTAAGGATTGTATGACTCGTCATCTTCACTGTCATCAGATATCGCCACAAGAGAATCGTCATTAAAGTGGGTCTGAGAGAACACATAATCATAAACAGCCTTTTCCTTGTCATATTCGCTCATGCCGTCTTTGCTTATCTCACCCATAGCCTTTTTTAGCTCTTTGAGTATGTATTTGTCCTTATCGTCAGTGAGCTTTGAATCGTCACCCGATTTGTAAGCTTCAACCACTGCCGTATCATCATAGATAGGGTGTATCTCACCGTTTACGTTGCCGTCACCGTCTGCGGGATCAAATATATCCTCCCCCAGAATGTTAGAAAGCGTGTTTTCCAGCTTTTCAAGCTTGTCGCTAAGTTCTTTTATCTTCTCGCTGTCGCTGCTTTCTGATTGTGATGATGTGCTTTTAGTAATTTTAGTATCAGAACTGCTTTTATCTTTTGCACAGCCTGTCATACCCGCTGTAAGGCAGGTCAGACAAAGTGCAAGGGTAAGTACTTTTTTCGCTGTTGTCATTTTCTTTCCTCCGTTTTTTAATTTATCATGTCTGTTATCTCATCAGATATCTCGTCAGCATTGTCAGAGATAACAAGCACCCAGTAATCTCCGGCCTGAAATATCTTTGCCGCCTGTATTTTCTTTGTTTCTTCAGGCTTGTAGTTTTCATATTGATTAAGTCTGTAGCTCAGCCTGTCTACAAGCTGGCTTTTTGCACTGCTTCCGTCAGCCATTTTGAGCATAGATATCTCGTCAGCATAATTGCCGTCAGAGGAGTAAAGTATTCCTCCATCGCTGAGCTTGTCAGCTTCTATACCATAAAGCTTTTCGGTATTCTTTGTGAAGCTGTCCTCACCGTAAAAAGTTGAAGCGTCCATGTGGTCGCCCTCTATTGCCGAAAGGATATCCTTTGCAGTTTTACCGCTGTCTGCTGTAGATGTAACAGCACTTTCGGAGGCCTCAGACGAAATGGCGTTGTCTGCTCCGCATGATGTCATTGAAAGCGTGGTAAGAACTGTAAGTGCAGATGTTATCACGCAAAGTACTCTAAGAAACATATCTTTCCCCTTTCTCTGTCAGCCTTTCCTGACGACTTAAATTATAGCATTTTTGCAAGCTGTTTTCAATGGATTTAAGAAATTCATAAGAAAAAATACCATAAAAATATCCGCCCTGTAAAAAGGCGGATATTTTACTATGTTATTACCAAGGCTTAACAGTGCCGACTATCTCAGAGATGTTGTTTATACCGTTGTCTTCGCAGAATTTCTGCATACCCTCGGCTATCTTCACAGGTGCATAAGGGTCAGCAAATATTGCCGCACCTACCTGAACAGCTCCTGCGCCTGCCATCATCATTTCAATGGCGTCTTCCCATGTGGCGATACCGCCCATGCCCATAACAGGTATTTTAACAGCGTTTGCCACCTGCCATACCATTCTTACGGCAACAGGGAACACCGCAGGACCGGAAAGTCCGCCCACGTTGTTTTTCAGTATAGGACGGCGTGTCTTTATGTCGATACGCATACCGAGAAGCGTGTTTATAAGGGAAACAGCGTCAGCGCCGTTTGCCTCAACAGATTTTGCAATGTCCACAATGCTCGTAACGTTCGGTGAAAGCTTTACCATAAGAGGCTTTTCTGTAACGTCCTTTACAGCCTTTGTGACCGCACCTGCAACGTTGCAGTCAGTGCCGAAAGCCGCTCCGCCCTGTTTTACGTTCGGGCAGGATATGTTAAGCTCTATCATGTCAACAGCAGTGCCGTTGAGCTTTTCCGCAAGCTCTGCACATTCTTCGATAGTTGAGCCTGCTATGTTGGCGATTATCCTTGTGTCCTTTGTTACAAGATTAGGTAGCTCATAGTTTATGAACTTGTCAACGCCGCCGTTTTGAAGTCCAACAGAATTGAGCATACCGCTTGGAGTTTCCGCAACTCTCGGACCTGGGTTGCCCTCACGGCGGTGCAAAGTAGTGCCCTTTACGGATATTCCGCCCAGCTTTGAAAGTGGATAGAACTGCTCGTACTCTCTGCCGTAGCCAAATGTTCCGCTTGCAGGGATAACAGGGTTTTTGAACTCAACTCCGCAGAAATTCACATTTATCCTATTCATCAAACACTACCTCCTCGCTGTCGAATACAGGGCCGTCCTTGCAAACGTGAGAATTGAACTCCTGACCGTCCTTGACAGTGCGGCATACGCATACAAGACACGCACCCACGCCGCAAGCCATTCTCTGCTCAAGAGATACCTGACAGTAAATGCCGTTTTCTTCACATATCTTCGTGATATTTTTCAGCATTATCATTGGACCGCAGGCATAAACGATATCAGGCTTTTCGCTTTTCAGCACGTCAAGAAGTGCGTCAGTCACAAAGCCCTTTCTTCCTGCCGAGCCGTCGTCAGTGCAAAGCTGAACGTCACAGCCCATAGCCTTGAAGTCCTCCTGCAAAATGACCGCCGCAGCGTTTCTGAAACCGCTTATAACAGTGGCGTTCTCGCCGTATTCCTTTGCAATGCCCACCATTGGAGGCGTGCCTATGCCGCCGCCGATACAGACAGCTTTCTTGCCCTTTTCAAGGACCTTGAAGCCGTTACCCAGCGGTGCGATAATGTCAACAAGGTCGCCCTTGTTAAGCTCGCTTATCTTGTCAGTGCCGTGACCTCTTACCTCAAAAACAAGGCGGATAGTACCCTTGTCCTTGTTGATATCGCAAATAGAGATAGGTCTGCGGAGGAAAAAGCCCTCTGCCTGCACCTGTGCGAACTGTCCTGCCTTTGCCGTCTTTGCAATGTGCGGACAGTATATCTCAATGTCAAAAATTCCTTTTGCAAGGGTCTTTTTTGAAACTATTGGGTATTTACCCTGCTTGTACATTAAAAATCCTCCCTGTACTTAGTTCTTTACCTCATTCGGAGCGTTCACCGCATCAAAAACGAGAGTGACCGAGTTATCATTATCAGTATAAGTAAGCTTTAGCGTGTAAGAGTCAGCAAAATAGCCTATCTCCTGCCTTTTGGACATATTCTCCCAACCGGCAGGCGGTGCAAAATCCACTCCGCTGTCATCAACAAAGATAAGATCAAGATCGTCGCCGTCCATTTCGATAGTGCCTTTTAAGCAAGGATTGCCTGCTTCTGCGTCATACATGAGATAGTTGCCGTCTGAACGGATAATAAGGCTGAGATAGCCCGAATAAAGCTCGCTGTTGTCAAGGGGCGTTTCACGGCATTTCCACTCGCCTATGATGCATCTTGGAAAATCGCTTTGCTCCTGCTGACTTTCCGTCAAAGAGCTTGTATCCTCGTTCTTTGCGCAGGAGCATAAAAGCAATGCTCCCACCGCCGCTGTAAACAATATAACGCCCTTTGCTGTCATACTCAGTCACTCCTTTAGTGTTTATTCAAGTGTGATCTTTGGCAGATATGAGATTATATCCTCTTTCATTCTGATAACTTCACGTCTTGCAGCCTTTGCAAAATCATGCTCGTCACAGTTATCCTCTTTCTTGTAAGCACACATTACGCCACGGGAGGAATTTACTATCGCACCAAGTCCGTGATCGTCAAATGCCTTTGATACGCCCTCAGCACCGCCTCCCTGTGCACCGTAGCCCGGTACAAGGAAGAATGTGTGCGGCAGAGCCTTTCTCATTTCAGCAAGCTGCTCAGGATAAGTCGCACCCACAACTGCGCCAACACCGCTGTAGCCATACTTGCCCATAACGTCCTTGCCCCACAACTCGCACATTGAGCCCATTGTGGCATAAACTGTCTTGTTGCCTATCATAAGATCCTGAAGCTCACCGCTTGACTTGTTTGATGTCTTTACAAGAACGAAAATGCCCTTGTCATATTTTCTGCACTGGTCAAGAAGCGGGTTGATTCCGTCTGAGCCGAGATAGCCGTTTACAGTGAGAGCGTCTGCACCGAAAGCTTCCACAAGCTCACCGCCAACGTCAGTAAGACCAAGATGTGCGGTTGCGTAAGCTTCCATAGTTGCGCCGATATCGTTTCTCTTTCCGTCTGTCATGACGAACATACCTTTTTCCTTTGCATACTGTATAGTCTTGTAAAGTGTCTTTACGCCCTCGTAGCCATACATTTCATAGTATGCAGCCTGTGGCTTGATAGCAGGGCAGATATCGTGTATCTCGTCGATTATAGTCTTGTTGAACTCCCATATAGCCTTTGCCGCACCCTTGAGCGTCTTGCCATATTTCTTGAACTTCTTTTCCTTGATGTATTCAGGAACATAGTCAAGCTTTGGGTCAAGCCCCACTACTGACGGGTTCTGTGTCTTTACGATATTTTCAATAAGTCTGTCAAATGCCATTTTTATCTTCCTTTCGGATATTTTATTTTAAAGCTCAAAAACGAGCTTTCCTCTGCATATTGTGTACATTACCTTGCCTTTGAGCCTTGTGCCTTTGAATACGCTGTTTTTGCTCTTTGAATTAAGCTCCGCAGGGATAACTTCCCATTCATAGTCAGGGTCAAAGATACAAAGATCGCATCTTTCGCCCACTGCTATCTTGATAGGCTCAAGCCCCATTATCTTTCTCGGATTTACCGACATTATCTCTGCAATCTTGTCAAGACCGCATTTGTCGCTGTGATAAAGCTTTGTAAGCGTAGCTGCAAGGGAAGTTTCAAGTCCAACAACACCGTTTGGAGCTTTCTCAAAGTCAGCCTTTTCCTCTGCGGAGTGTGGAGCGTGGTCGGTGATGATGCAGTCGATAGTGCCGTCAAGAACAGCTTCCTCAACAGCCGCCCTGTCCTCCTCAGTTCTAAGTGGGGGCGACATTCTGAAATCTGCGTCACGGGCTAAAAGCTTTTCGTCTGTGAATGTGAAATAGTGTGGAGCAGTTTCGCAGGTGACCTTAACGCCGTCCTTTTTCGCCGCTCTTATGATGTTCACAGAGCCTTTGGTGGAAACGTGGCATATGTGAACTCTCGCATTGCAGCTCATTGCAAGGCATATCTCACGGGCTGTGATATAGTCCTCAGAGGCTCTGTCCATGCCCTTTACTCCAAGCTTTTCGGATATCTCGCCCTTGTTGATGATACCACCGTTTATTATCTTCAAGTCCTCGCAGTGAGAAGTCACGATAAGACCATTTTCATTAGTTTTTTCAATAGCCTGACGCATAAGCTCAGCGTTCTCAACAGGTCTGCCGTCATCTGAAATGGCGGTAACTCCTGCGGCTTTGAGTGCGTCATAGTCGCAAAGCTCCTGACCTTTCATGCCCTTTGTAACGCAGGCAATAGGGAAAACGTCGATACCTGTTTTCTTTGCCTTTTCAAAAACGTATTTCACGCCCTCAGGGGAGTCGATAGGCGGCTTTGTGTTCGGCATACAAGCGACGCCCGTGAAACCGCCTGCCTTTGCGGCGTTCGCACCTGTGATGATGTCCTCCTTGTAGGTAAGGCCTGGGTCACGGAAGTGAACGTGCATATCGAAAAGCCCAGGCAATGCACAAAGCTTGCCCTTTGCGTCGATAACTCTCTGAGCATGCTCGTCAGTTTTTCCAAGGCTGACTATCTTTCCTCCGTCAATGCCTATGTCCGTTATACCGTCAAGCCCTGTCTGCGGGTCGCAGGCACGGATATTTTTGATCAGTAGCTCCATTTTTACTCCTTTTTTATCTTAATCAAGTCTTTACTGCACAAAAGCTGCGGCTAAACATATCGTTCAGCCGTAGCCCTTGAAAATTCGTTATTTGCCGTCGTAGAATGAGCCGTCAGAGTCTTTTCTCTCGCATGAGTAAACTCCGTCAGAGTTCTGGAAGATGAACTTGCAGGTAGCGACCTTGTCGCCCTCGTCCTCAGACGGTACAGAAAGGTTTTTGTAGGAAATAGTCGAGAAGAACTTCATTCTCAGACCGATATCAACAGTTGTATCTCTGTCAGACGGATTTACAAGAAGCTGTATCTTTCCGCTTCCCCCGTCCTCCTGAATTTTAAACCAGCCCTTTGCGATAACTGATTTGTCATCAGCGTGAGTGATAGTGAAATCGCCCTCGTCAGAGAATTCAAAAGTAATGTTTGCGTCCTTATCTGTCCATGTTCCAGAGATAAGCTCTCTTGAATCGCCTGATCTTGACGGCTGATTGAATACATATGTGCAGATGAAAACACCTACTACTACAAGAACTACAAAGAGTATTCCAAGCAAGCCTGAAATGAATTTTTTCATATTATTTCGCCTTTCTCCCTTATTATTTTGTATCGAATATTAGTCCTTTATCTGAAGTATAGCACCTCTGTTTGCAGAAGTTACAAGTGAAGCGTATCTTGCAAGATAGCCTGTTGTTACCTTTGGCTGTCTTGGCTTCCAGTTCTTTCTTCTTTCAGCAAGCTCCTCGTCAGATACTTTAAGTGTGATAGAGCAGTTGTCGATATCTATTGCTATCATATCGCCTTCTTCAACAAGTGCGATAGGACCGCCTACGGCTGCCTCAGGTGAAACATGACCGATAGAAGCACCTCTTGAAGCACCGCTGAAACGTCCGTCAGTGATAAGTGCAACAGTTGAGCCAAGACCCATGCCTGCGATAGCAGATGTAGGATTGAGCATTTCTCTCATTCCAGGGCCGCCCTTTGGTCCCTCGTAACGGATAACGACAACGTCGCCCTCAACTATCTTGCCGCCTCTGATAGCAGCGATAGCGTCCTCCTCGCAGTCAAATACTCTTGCAGGACCTTCGTGGGCAAGCATTTCAGGCGCAACGGCTGAACGCTTAACAACGCAGGTGTCAGGAGCAAGATTTCCTCTGAGAACTGCGATTCCGCCTGTCTGTGAGTATGGATTGTCTATTGGTCTGATAAGCTCAGGGTTCTTGTTTACAACGCCGCTGATGTTCTCGCCTACTGTCTTGCCTGTGCAAGTCATGCAGTCAGTGTTGATAAGGTTTTTCTTGTTAAGCTCACTGAGAACTGCATAAACTCCGCCTGCTTCGTTGAGGTCTTCCATGTATGTGTGACCGGCAGGAGCAAGGTGACAGAGGTTTGGCGTTCTCTTTGATATCTCGTTTACAAAGTCAAGGTCAAGCTCTACTCCACACTCGTGAGCAATAGCAGGGAGGTGAAGCATTGAGTTTGTTGAACAGCCCAGTGCCATATCAGCTGTGATAGCGTTGATGAAAGCGTCCTTTGTCATGATATCTCTTGGTCTGATGTTCTTCTTGTAAAGTTCCATTACCTGCATACCAGCGTGCTTTGCAAGCTTGAGTCTTTCAGAATATACAGCAGGGATAGTGCCGTTTCCTCTAAGACCCATGCCGAGAACTTCTGTAAGGCAGTTCATAGAGTTTGCAGTGTACATACCTGAACAGCTTCCGCAAGTCGGACAGGCTTTGTTCTCAAATTCCTCAACGTCATCAAGAGTGAACTTGCCTGCGTTGTAAGTTCCAACAGCCTCGAACATGCTTGAAAGGGAAGTTTTCTTGCCCTTAACGTGACCAGCCAGCATTGGACCGCCTGATACGAAAATAGTAGGAACGTTTACTCTTGCGGCTGCCATGAGCAGACCGGGAACGTTCTTGTCGCAGTTTGGTATCATAACAAGAGCGTCAAAGTGATGAGCCAAAGCCATGCACTCTGTTGAGTCTGCGATAAGGTCACGGGTAACGAGAGAATACTTCATTCCCATGTGACCCATAGCGATACCGTCGCAAACAGCGATAGCAGGGAATACAACAGGTGTTCCGCCTGCCATTGCAACGCCCATTTTAACAGCTTCAACTATCTTATCAATGTTCATGTGACCAGGAACTATCTCATTATATGAAGATACGATACCAACGAGAGGTCTGTCCATTTCTTCCTTTGTCATGCCAAGAGCATTGAAAAGTGATCTCTGTGGAGCTTTGTCTACTCCGTCACAAAAATAATTACACGCCATTTTTTATTACCTCTTTTGAAAAATATATTACTGAGAGCGGTATTATTCTCCGTCCTCATTTTCTTTTGTTTCAGCCTCGTCTGAGCTTTCCTCTGTCTTTGCAGGGTGCAGACGCTTTCTCACACCGTATGCAGAGCAGTATTCGCAAACGATATCCAGCACTGAGAATATGATAAGCATAAAATTCATTGAGAAGATACCTGTCACAAGCACGAATGCCGCAGGGATAATGAAAAGCGGGATCCCAGTGCCGTAAATGTCTTCAAAATGATTGCCTTTTTTATATTGCCTTATCCAAAGCACCCAATAAAGTGCGATAACGAGCAGTGCAACAACTGCCCATATTATGAAAAGCAGCTTGCTTGAAAAGCCTACCTTGTAATCTCCGATAGCAAGGCACATATAGCCTATGCAGCCAAATCTGCCCACACACTTTGCGATGAAAACGATAATGTTCTCGTCCTCAAGCTCAGGCTTGTCGGCAGGTGTCTTGAAGCAGGCTATCACCGCAGGTATCAGCAAAAGCAAAGTAGGTATAAAACCTATTATACTGAACTTCATTTCGTTTTGTCCTCCTTAGCGGAATGGTCTGTCCTCTATTTTAATTACTTCTCTGCGGAATGTGCGTGCCGCTTCGTCAACAGCAGCCATAAGCTTTTTCTCAAGTGGAGTACCAACAACATCAGCATTGTAACATACGCCGATGTAGCTTTGGGGGTTGAACTCATCATGGAATTGACAGTTATAAAAATACTCTATCTTGCCAAATCTGTTTTTCACCTTGGCTTTGAACTGTATTCTAGGTCCCATATCATCAACACGCAGGAACATCATTGCATTGTCAGGCGTGCCGCCATTTTGACATTTATCTATCATATAGTATATCTCGTCATCAGGCGCACTTACCATTTCAAAATAAGGTGTGTTGTTGTCAGAGTAATTGTCATCAAAATCATCATCACAGTTTGGCAGATACATTGCGCCATAATCAAAGTCACATTCTGTTTCGATGAAATCACCGCTCAGGTCAAATGATACTTTCACCCTTATTTCTGCGTCCTTGCCGTCGAATATCTCATAGGTTATCTCTCTTGACGGCTTTGCAGGAATGCTCGCTGTGTCAAGAACTTCCTGCGGTGTGGTATATTTCGGTCTTGTATAAGCACAATTGCTTCTCTTGCTTGAACTTGTGCTTGAAGTGGCAGTGCTTGGTTTGCTTGAAGCCGTGGAGCTTGAAGTGCCATTTATAGCTTCATTCTTTTTATCCATAGCCTGATTGAACAGGTCTTTAAGTCCTGTAGGACCGTTGCCGTTTTTTGCCGCAGCGTTGTCGATAGCGTCTACAGCACCTTTTAATATCTTGTCGAAAAATCCCATTTTGAATACCCCTTTATGTTTTTATTACTTTTTGTGTGAAAGTCCAAGGAATGCCGCACCGATTATGCCTGCGTCATTTCCGAGCTTTGCAATAACTATCTCAGTGTTCTTTGCTGAATTCTTTGTGTAAATTTCCTTAGCCACAAGCTCTTTCAGTGGCAAAAGCAGAGGGTCGCCCTCGTTGCATACGCCGCCGCCGATACAGAGAATATCAGGCTGGAAGATGTTTATTGTGTTTGTGATTCCGCAAGCAAGATACTTTATGTATTTGTCAACAACTTCCTTGCCTGCCTTGTCGCCTGCTCTCATGGCGTTGAACGCGGTTCTTGCTGAGACCTTGCCGTCCTCTTCGTTCATTTTCCACATGATAGAGTCCTTGTCCTCGAACATAGCCTCTTTTGTCATTCTTACAAGACCTGTTGCAGAAGAGAATACCTCAAAGCAGCCGTGTCTGCCGCAAGTACACTGCGGACCATTAGGGTCGATAACAGTGTGACCTATCTCAGCGCCTGCAAAGTTGAAGCCTGAATATATCTTTCCGTTAATGATTATTCCTCCGCCAACGCCTGTGCCGAGAGTGATGCAAACAGCGTCGTTCGCACCCTTTGCTGCACCTGCAACATACTCGCCGTATGCCGCAGCGTTAGCGTCGTTCTCAACATAGCAAGGCTTGTCGATAAACTTCTTCATAAGGTCAACAACGTGGAAGTTAAGGAAACCAAGGTTGTTTGAATACTCAATAACGCCTGTGTCAGAGTTTGCAGTACCAGGTGTGCCGATACCTACAGACTCTATCTGCTCTATCTCCAGCCCTGCATTCTTTACAGCTTCCAAAGCGACCTTAGCCATATCCTCGCAGATCTCCTCCGCAGGTCTTGGCAGATTGGTCTTGCAGGTAGCCTTTGCGATTATCTCAAATTCTTCATTTACAACACCTGCTTTGATGTTAGTGCCGCCAAGATCAATACCAATGTAATACTTCATAATAATTTCTCCCTTTTATTTTCTGAGCTTACTGAGCGTTATCGCTCTCAGTGTCATCGTCATATTCGTGAAAGTTTATCTCTTCCTTTTCCTCTTTTGGCTTTTGGGCTTCAGCTTTTTTTGCTATGGCATCATATACCAGAAGATACACAAGCTCCAGCACCACAAAGCTGATAAGACCTATCCAAAATGAGCTTGCCACAAATCCGATAATAAAAGCGATCACAAGTGCGCCAAGCTCACCTATCTCCTTTTTCAGGTCAAGTTTAAGCATTTATCTCACCTTAGTCTATCTTTGTAAGCACGAATGTGCATTTGCCCTCAACAGTATACTTGCCTGTGCCTGCTGAAATGAATACGCTTTCGCCCTTCTTTGCAGAAACAGTTTCGCCACCGCTGATAACAGGCTCACCCTCTAGAACGAGAATACTATTGAAGCTGTTTTCGTCAGCGTCAAGCTCAGCCTTTGTTTCAACGTTCACCCTGTATGTTGTGAAGTATTCGCATTTTGAAAGAAGCTTTATGTCATAGCCGTCCTTCTTCTCAACAGGTGTCTCAGGATACTGCTCAGCAGGAGCAAGCTTTGTTACGTCAAGAGCCTTGTTAACGTGAAGCTCTCTAGGCTTGCCGTCCTTGCCAACTCTGCCATAGTCATAAATTCTGTATGTAGTGTTTGAGTTCTGCTGTATCTCAGCAATAAGGATACCCTTGCCGATAGCATGGAGCGTGCCTGACTTGATGAAGAAAACGTCGCCCTTCTTAACAGGTACAGCGTTTGTTACTTCAAGAAGCGTGTTGTCAGCGATCCTTCTTGCAAATTCTTCCTTTGTTATCTCGTGCTTGAAACCGTAGAGAAGAGTTGCACCCTCGTCACAGTCAACAACATACCACATTTCTGTCTTGCCGTATTCGCCTTCAACTCTCATGGCGTACTCGTTGTCAGGGTGTACTTGTACAGAAAGATTGTCCTTAGCGTCAATGAGCTTAATAAGGATAGGGAAGTTCTCAAATCTCTCACAGTTCTTGCCAAGAACGCCCTTGCCTGCCTTTTCGATATACTCGTTGAGTGTCAGACCCTTGTATTCACCGTCAGCCACAACGCTTGGACCGTCCTTATGACAAGAAAGCTCCCAGCTCTCTGCGACCTTATCATAATCGCACTTTTTGCCGTACTCATCTCTAAGTCTGGTACCGCCCCAGATGTAGTCCTTAAATGCTGGATCAAGTTTAAATATTGACATTTTATATAGCCTCCAATTATTAAATATACCTTTTAATATAATACCATAACTCCGTCTATAAGTCAATATTTCTGGTATAAAAAAAGCAGGAGAACGAACTGCTCGTTCTCCTGCTGATAGCATTATTTTTTATTTCTTCTCGTCCTCACCGTTCTTAGGCTCATCAAAAAGATTTTTCTTGTCAACGAACTTGCCGGTGCTTACGTCAAAGGCTTCGCTTGACTTCTTGTTCATGATTATCACAATTACCACAACTGCGATAGCAATTCCTGCAATGACAGCAATAACTATGATAATAGGGTTTGTTCCCTTTGAGTCTTTTTCTTCCTTTTCTGCATAAGTCTTTGTCTTGCAGTTCGTTACCGTTATGCCTGTTACTGTTATCTTCGCTCTGTCAGTTGCGCCGATTATGATGTTGTATACCTGACTGAAATCGTCCGTGCCGTATGCAGTTGCGATAGATTCAAAATCATATGTAGCTGATGAGTCGTCAAACTTCACAGGTGCTATCTTTGCCCATACTGCACCGTCCTGAGCGGCTGATGTAGTGGTGTTGTCCCAGCTCTGGAAAATAAGCTCAGCATTGTATTTGTTTCCTGCCTTTTCGTTTATTTCCTCGCTCTTGAATGTAACGATTATCTCTGAATCCTTTGTAAGCCTTGTTGCGTTGAAAGTTGCCTGATCGACAGTGATAGACTGTTTCCAATTGCTACAAGTCTCTGCGGAAGAGCAGTCGATAGTAACGTCTTCTGTTTCTGCGTTTTCGGCAAAAGCTGTCAGTGTGCATGAGAATATTGAAGCGCAGGCGATGATAGCAGACATTGCTACTGATAAAAATTTCTTCATTTTTCTTTTTCCTTTCCAATTCTTATATAATATAATTTTGCACAAAACTTAACCCTGATATTTGTGCATACCCTCTGATAATAAAGCATTATAACATAATAAAAAATAAAAATCAATAACCATAATGCACAAATAATCACAGTATTTAAGGAACTATTTTACTTTTTTAAGCAAATGGTATGCAGAGAGCTCTTCTGCATTGCGCTTTTTGCAGTTTAATTCCCAAAATCCTGCTTTAGGACTTGTTTTACAGACAGTGTTATGATATAATGATAAGAAAAGTCTTGATATAGAGGTGCACAAAATGAAAATAATGGCAATAGATTATGGTGACGCAAGAACAGGCTTCGCAATAAGCGACCGCTCGGAGTTCCTTGCTTCTCCTATCGGCACTGTTCCTGAGAGAAACGCCGAAAGGCTTGCAGATAAGGCGGCTCAGACAGCGGCTGAATACGGTGCAGGTGAGATAATAGTAGGTCTGCCTATAAACATGAATGGCACGGAAGGCCCAAGAGCAGAGAAGTGCAGGGCATTTTCCGAGCTTTTGAAAGAGCGTACCGACCTGCCGGTGAGAATGTGGGACGAGCGTTCCACAACTGTCACAGCACACAATATCCTTAACGAAACAAACGTCAGGGGAAAGGCAAGAAAGGCTGTTGTAGATACAGTTGCCGCAACGATAATTTTGGAGGGCTATCTTGAATACAGAAGAAAAAAAGCAAAGCAGGCTGACTAAAAAGCAGAAAAGAAATATCATCATAGTGATAATAGTGCTTGTGGTAATGATATTAGCCGATTTCGTGTGGTCTAATACCTATATCGAGGTCAAAAAGCTGTCAGCGCATTTTGACAACTTACCTGAGGGCTTCGAGGGCTGTAAGATAGTTCAGATATCTGACTTTCACAACGAGTGGGGCAAGGGCTATATAGATAGGCTGACGGAAAAGGTCAAAGACTGTGAGCCTGACTATATCTTTGTTACAGGGGACAGCGTGGATCAGATTTTTCCCGATGTTGACCGCTCCCTTGAGTTTATGAAAAAGCTCCCTGACATATGTCCTGTCTATCTTGTTATGGGCAACCACGAATATAATCTTTCTCAGGAGGAAAGGGAAAAGTTTGTTGCAGGTTGTGAAAGCTATGGTGTAAACGTCCTCTATAACGAGCATACCACACTCACACGAAATGGTGATACTATAAGCCTGTTGGGCTTTGACAATATGGAAAATGACAGCAAGGCTTTTTCTCAGGTCACAGAGGATTTTGTCATACTGCTAAACCACTATCCTGAGGATTGCAACTATTTCAGCAAAACGGCAGTGCAGTATGGTACGCATATTGATATCGACTTCACAGGTCACGCACATGGCGGACTTATAAGGCTACCCCTTGTGAATGGTCTTTATGCACCCGGTCAGGGTCTATTCCCGAAATACACCGACGGCACTTACAGCGTGAACGATACAACCCTTGTGGTGTCAAGGGGAGTGGGCAATAGTGGCTGGACACAGCGTTTCTCAGACCCTTTTGAACTTGTGCTTTTCACCCTTGAAAAATAGTTCTTTCAGTCCCATTAGGATAAGGAAAATACCGAAAGCTTTTGAAAGCAGGCTTTGCTCTATCCTGTTTGCAAGCCATGCTGATATGATAACAGCAGCCGTTCCCCACAAAACTGCGGGAACGGCTTTTTTCCATTCCACAAGCTTGTTTTTCGTGTGAAGCACAAGGCTTATTATTGCGATAGGGATAAAAAACACAAGATTTATCCCCTGCGCCGCTAGTTGCGAAAAGCCTGCAAAGACCGTCAGATAAACTATAAGCACCATTCCGCCCCCAAGACCCATGGAGGCAAAAACGCCGGTGAGAAAAGCCACCGCACATATTGTATACCAAGCCGTAATATCACCCTATCTCATAAATATCCTCACGCCTGCAATTATCATAAGTGCGCCGAAAATACGTTTTAGCAGACTGTTTGAAAGCTTTTTCATGAGCATTGCACCCACTGCCGCACCAACTATCCCAAGTGGTATGAATTTCACTGCCTGGGAAAAATCAAGACTTCCGCCCTTGAAATATACAAGTCCGCTTACAATAGACAATGGAAGTGTTATAGCAATGGACGTGGCATGAGCTTTTTTTGGCTCACTGCCGCCTTTTTCAAGCATAGGCACTGCTATCATTCCACCGCCCGAACCGAAAAAACCGTTGCATATCCCCACGGCTATACCTGTGAGCGCATTGAAGCATTTTTTATTTACACGCAAAAAAATCACCCCATACTATTATCTGTACAGGGTGATGATTTATTCACTGAACTATCAGTCTATCTCTACCATTATTTTCTGATCCACACGGGAAGCACCGGCACGCATTACGACTCTTATAGCCTTTGCGATCCTGCCCTGCTTGCCAATAACTCTGCCCATATCGTCCGGAGCAACGTGAAGATGATAAACCACGATACCCTCTGCGTTAGGCTCGTCAACAACGACCTCAACAGCGTCCTTGTTTTCAACAAGCTCAGAAACTATAGTTTCGAGTAATTCTTTCATAAAAATATCTCCATTCCCCCACGAAAATGCGGCAGGGAAGCGTTTTCCCCGCCGAAAACGGCAAGCGAAGTGGTGGGATAAGCGGCTCACCGTCTGAATTGTCTTGTCAGCTATTAGATAGTGCCGTTCTTCTTGAGAAGAGCCTTAACTGTATCAGTTGGCTGTGCACCGTTAGCGATCCAAGACTTTGCCTTTTCGTCGTCAACCTTGAGTACAGAAGGTTCCTTAGTTGGGTCATAGTAGCCCAGCTCTTCGATGAAACGTCCGTCTCTTGGATATCTTGAATCAGCAACTACGATTCTGTAGAAAGGAGCCTTCTTAGCACCCATTCTTCTGAGTCTGATCTTTACTGCCATTGTATTTTCACCTCCATAAAAAACTTCATATATCAAATCAATCACTTGATTGCTGATAGCTTATCAACTATTGTGGCATTCCGCCGCCAAGACCTTTTAGAAGCGCCGCTCTGTTTCTTCTGGATTTCTTTCCGTGAAGATTTCCGCCGATACCGAACTGCTTCATCATTTTCTGCATCTGTTCAAACTGCTTAAGAAGCTGATTTACGTCAGATACCTGTGTGCCGCTTCCGGCAGCGATACGTCTTTTTCTCTTAGGGTCAATGATCGCAGGCTTTTCTCTTTCAGCTCTTGTCATTGAATTTATCATAGCCTCAGTCTTTTTCAGCTGAACCTCGCCCTGCTCCACCTGCTCGTCTGTTACCTTGTTAGCGCCTGGAAGCATTCTGATAATAGACTTCATAGAGCCCATTTTCTGTATCTGCTTCATCTGCTCCAGCAAGTCGTTAAGGTCAAAGCCCTTTTCCTGCATTTTTTCTGCAAGCTTTTTGGCGTCCTTTTCGTCAACTGTCTGAGTAGCCTTCTCGATAAGTGTGAGCATATCGCCCATGCCAAGTATTCTTGAAGCCATTCTCTCAGGGTGGAAAGCCTCAAACTCGTCAAGCTTTTCGCCCATACCAACAAACTTGATAGGCTTACCTGTTACAGCAAGCACTGAAAGCGCCGCACCGCCTCTTGTGTCAGAGTCGAGCTTTGTAAGGATAACGCTGTCGATACCAAGAGCCTCGTCAAAGCTTGAAGCTACCTTTACAGCGTCCTGACCGATCATAGCGTCAACAACGAGCATTATCTCGTTCGGCTCAGCGATCTTCTTGATGTCTTTAAGCTCGTTCATAAGCTCCTCATCAATGTGAAGACGTCCTGCCGTATCTATGATAACAAGGTCATTGCCGTAATCCTTGGCGTGCTTGATACCCTCTTTTACTATCTTTCGTGGGTCTATCTGACCCATTTCAAATACTGCGACTTCGGCTCTCTCTCCCACAACCTTTAGCTGTTCAATAGCCGCAGGTCTGTAAACGTCGGCTGCTATAAGCAGAGGACGCTTGCCCTCTTTCTTGAACATCTTCGCAAGCTTTGCAGCGTGTGTTGTTTTACCTGAACCCTGAAGACCGCACATCATTATGATGCAAGGCGGCTTGTTAGGGAAGTTTATCTTCGAGTTAGCCTCGCCCATGAGCTTTATAAGCTCGTCATTAACTATCTTTATGACCTGCTGACCAGGAGTAAGGCTCTTCAGCACTTCCTCGCCAACGCTTCTCTCTGTTACCTTGGCAATAAAATCCTTTACTACCTTGTAGCTAACGTCAGCCTCAAGCAGAGCCATTTTAACTTCACGCATTGCCTCTTTTACATCGGCTTCGCTAAGTTTACCTCTTGATTTAAGACGCTTGAACACGCCGTTTAGTTTTTCTGAAAGTCCTTCAAACGCCATAAGCTGTCCTCCGTATAATTTTTTTATCTATATCTATTCTTCTTCGGTATATTCTGCGTTGTCAAATTCATCAAGCTTAGAATCGAGATTTTCAAGAAGCACTATCACCTTTTCAGCGATATCTTTCGCATAATTCTTTTTTTTACACTCGTTAAAAACGTCCATAGCCTGAGCCTTGAACTCTTTAAGCTCTGCCAGATAAGCCTCCTGCTGTTTTAGCAGACCTAGCTTTTCTTCATAATCAGCCATTGCAGTTTCACATTTTTTTATAGCGTCATGAACGCCCTGTCTTGAGATATCTAGCTGAGCGGCGATCTCTCCCAACGACAGATCGTCATTGTAATAAAGATCCATGATCTCGTTTTGTTTATCAGTGAGCAGGCAGCCATACAAGTCGAGCAAAACGCTGTTTTGCAAATTTTTACTCATACCGCTTACCTCCCAATGGATTTCTGTAAAGTCATAAACCTTTACAATTATATATCAAGTTTACCGACTTGTCAAGGGGTTTTTATGAAAAAATAAAATTTAACAAAATTCTGTGGAAAAAGTCCTTTTTATATGGTATAATCATTAATTGACAGACATAGTGATGATAAATAGTATAGGAAATTGTATGCCAAGGGGGAAGAGTATATGATAAGCTATGTATTGAAAAATGACAAATATGAAATGAAAGTTCCTGCCCTGACTTTTGGTGCGGCAGGTTTTGAGAGAAACGATTGTGACGATGTGTATTTTGAGTTTCTCGACAAATATGTAGAGCTTGGCGGTTGGTGTATCGATACCGCAAGAGTTTACTGCGACTGGCTTGAGAATGGTCACAATTCCAGCGAGGGCGTAATAGGCAGATGGCTCAAAGCCAGAAATAATCGTGACAAAATTTGTATCGCCACAAAGGGTGGTCACCCTGAAATGGGTCATATGGACAAAAGCCGTCTTAGCAGGGAAGAGCTTACAAAGGATCTTGAAGAAAGCCTGAGAGTGCTGGGCGTTGACTATGTGGATATTTATTTTCTCCATCGTGACGACCCGAAGATACCTGTGGAAGAGATAATGCCAGTTCTCAATGATTTTTATGAGAGCGGAAAGATACATTTTATAGGTGTTTCAAACTGGACAACTCAGAGGATAGAGGAAGCGAATAAGTTTGCTGAGGAAAACGGTATGGAGCCTATCAGGATCAGTCAGATAAACTACAGCCTTGCACATTCGAGCGTTGAAACTTTCGGTGACAATACTCTTGTTTGTATGGATACAAAGGAGTTCCGTTGGTACAAGAAGCATGATTTTCCTGTTATGGCGTTCTCCCCGCAGGCAAAGGGCTTTTTTGCAAAGCTTGCAAAGGGCGACGCTGCAAACAATCTCCCTGAGGGACAGTATGCAGGCCCTGCTAATCTTGCAAGACTTGCAAAGGTAAAACAGCTCAGCGAGCAGACGGGGGACACTCCGGCAAAGATAACCCTCGGCTATCTGAACAGCCAGCCGTTTTTTGTATCGTCAGTTTTCGCAGTAACAAAGCTGTGGCAGCTTGACGAGGATATGGAAGCGCAGGATCTTACATACGATCCAAAGACAGTGGCTTTCCTTGAAAATATGATATAAAATAAAAGCACTCTGCATTGATCCGCAGGGTGCTTTATTTATTCTTGATACGTTGTAGGGGACGGCGTCCTCGACGTCCAACCTCTTACACAAAAAAACTTAACTATGTGATATCTGAATACACCACATAGTTAAGTATGTACGTTCATATTGATTATGCCATTGGTATTACGCCCTTCTGAAAATTCTAGTCGTAAACTCATGCTAAATTGTACTTTGGACTCACGCCTTTCAGTAAAATTCTGTCCGCATAATATAAGCTATTCCATTGGATCTATTTCCTTTCGGTAAAAATAATCTCTAAGTGCAAATTACCTTTCCATTGGATCTATTTCCTTTCAAAATATTAAGTTATGCCTCAGTAGATAAAACTTAACGTGCCATTGGACTTAACACCTTTCGTGAAATTTATTGTCAATGAAATTTATTACATTTCCATTGGAATTATCGCCTTTCGCATAATTTCAAGATCTTATGCTCATCATATCAGATAAGCCTTGCTGAAGTAACTGGCGGATTCACCTCCAAATATCAGATGTTCAAAAGCCTTGAGTGCATTTTCATAACGCACCACTCCTTCAGTATTTTATATGATCTTTAGAAAAATCTTAGTCAGTAAATCAAATCAGTAAGAGCATTAAGCTCGTAAATTTCTTGGCGGACTCACTCCATTCTATTTCATGTTCAAGTTCCTTTTGTGCATTTTCATATGCACCACTCCTCGAAATTTACTTGATTTTTATAGCTCTGTGAGCTTTTTATGTTCAGAAGCTAAATTTTACATTGGAATCACTCTTTCAGTTTATTTCTTTACCTCTGAAAAGCTGAAATTGTGCATTGGAAACACTCCTGTCTAAATTTTATTTGCAAACCTTCTGTAACCGATCATGTCGATCACTCCTTATATAAAAGTTGCAAAATATTCAATTGTAAATTTGAGAGTATCCTTAAATTGCAGTAACTCTGTGCTGTGATTAATCCATGAGGCTCTGCAATTTCTTCCTGTGTAAATCATATATGTCTGGATTCCTGTCAGCTCATTCGTCTGCGTCTTGATCCTTTTTTACTTTAAGAAATTGCCGAGCCTATGGATACTCTCCTGGATCTCTGATGCGTCCATTGGACTCGCTCCTTTCATATCTTATTAGGTATCCGATGAGCCTGCCCGCCTGCTGAACTGTAGTGTACCTAGTGTCGGGTATATGCTGTGTCCACCGATCTGCCTGTGATATATAAGGAAAACCTCTCGCCTTACTTCGCTTTGCCGTGCCCTCTGAAATCGTTACTGTATCGTCAGACCGTTGACCGTTTCAGCGAACCCTGTTGTCTGCTTTTGTTTGGCTCTTTGTTTTTCCTTGACTATACTATACCACATCTTTTGTTACTTGTCAATAGTTTTTCTCAACTTTTTTGCATATTTTATATTTAATATTACTTTTACAAAATGCGCTTGACTTTGATTTTGCAGTGTAGTATAATTAAAGTGTTGCGGTGGTCAGAAACAGTCTTTCTGTTCTGATTTTTTCGATATATCTCACTCAGAAAGTGCCGATATACCGCACAAGATCATGTTAGGAGGATAATTATGGATAACGAGTTTCTGCCGGACCTCTACGAGCTGGAGGACGAAAATGGTAATAAGCAGACATTTGAGCTGTTGGACGCAATGGAATATGGTGACGAGAAGTATTATGCTCTCACTCCTTATTATGAGAACGGTGACGAAGCCCTTGAAGATTCAGGCGACGTTGTGATACTCAAGGCTGAGTATGACGAGAACAATGACGAGATACTTGCTTCTATCGAAGATGATGACGAGTATGAGAAGATCGGTCAGATGTTCATGGAGCGTATCGATGAAATGTTCGAGTTTGACGATGAGGACGAAGACGATGATTGCGGCTGTGGCTGCGGTTGTCACGATCACGACCACCTGTCATAAGAAAAATATCTCAGCATATAGGCTTGTCAATATGTAAAATGTACAATTTTATGTACTCTGATTTGCTGAAATTACCTATTGATATTATGGATATGTTGTGATATACTAAGTAACAGAAAAAGTTTCCTGCCTTGTGCGAACAAGCACAGTTATTATAAATCCAACACTTCTAAAAAGGGATTCAGACTCTGGAAAGGGATTGCAGACCTCCCGAACGAAACCGCATTTGCCGTTTCGTAAACGGACGAAGGGAGCGTGAAGCTTTCAGGCTGTTTTACCCACCCTGCTTTTATAGCGGGTTTATCGGCTGTGCGACGGCAAGGCGGCTTTTACTTAAACACTGAGCGTACCGATTTTTCGGTACGCTTTTTTGTGTCATAAAAACCATGTCGGCATAAAATGAGATAACGGGGCGTCTGCAGTGATCGTATGACAGTGGGTGACGCAGCCAAAGATCTGCGTCCGCAGGGCAGCCCGTTGTCATTTACTGCAGGACGTTTCGTTTATATAGAAAAAAGCCGCTGTGCCTGTGTGCATAACGGCTTTCTTCTTGTCAGATAAATAAATTACTTTCGCTAGTATGTTCAGCGGTGGCTGATAATGCCTTTTCCGCTGGATATTTGCTGTTTATGTATTCGGCGGCAACGAAAATAAATTCGCTGTTAGTGGGGTAGTGGTCAGGTCTTATGGCAAAATTACCGAATATCTCGGCTTTGTCTTTGTCCTGAGCTTTTTCCCAACCGATCCTTATGGCGGTGCGCATGTTTCTTTCAACGCTTACTGTGGTTACTCCATGTGCCGCCGCTATCTCTGGATAAATGACCTTTGTGACACGTCTGTTGGCTTTGTCTGTCGTAAGAGCCATTTTTATTGCCTCTTTGATGTAGCCATAGCCGTTATAATTCGGAGTTATGCACAATCTCTTCATCACGGCGGATATAGCAGATTGTATGTCGCCATTGGTGTACCACTCGTCAGCGCTTCGTGTTATTGTGATGTTCGGATCTGCAGAATCATCAGGACACTGAAGCGCTCTGATTGCGTTTTTGATATCCGCACAGCTTAGAGGACTTTTTATTATCCTGTCTGCGTATTTTGCAAGTCCATTGTTTCCATTGTTGGTTTTTCTGCCGGAAAGCATGATTATTTTCAGCTTAGGACAAGCCCCTTTGAGATTTTTGCACAGCTCGTATGGAAACTCCGTTATTTCTGAAATTATCAGAAAATCAGGCTTACTTTTAAGCACCTCAAGCTGTATCTCCAGTGGATTGTAGTCTGATTGCGCAACATTGTACCCCTGTTTTTTCAGATAGTCTGCCACCTTCATGCCAGCCTGATTGAGGCTTCCGACAAGGATTTTGATCACGTCTTTTTTACACATTTTAAATCTTCCTCCGATTTTTTATTTTTTTAACTTTATACTACACTTGCAGTATAACATCTTTACAATATAATTTCAAGTTTTTTACTTAATTTTCTTGCTTTTTGTACTATGTTTTAAGAAATACGCAACAATCTATACATAGTAAATAAACAAATGTCGGTTATGACCAAATTTTAAATGAGATAATTGTGCAAATATTGTAATTTACACAGAGAAAATATGCTTTTGTGTCGTTTAAATCAATATATTATATGAATAGATTGACGATTCGCTATATTTTACATCAACTTTACATTGTTATGAAAGCTTATTTTATGTAGAAAAAAGTCGAAAACGCCAGCAAAGATTGCTATATGATTAATAAAATATTAAGATAAATGTGTGATTTTACATTTATTAATATTTGCGAAATGATATAGAAATATATAAATGAATGGTATTTTTACATAGCTTTTACAAAGGATAATTTCTTGACAAAAGCTTTATTGCGTGGTAAAATATACGGGAGGATCGTTGCAAAAAACATGGTCATCAGCTTTTTGTGCCACCAGTTTGCAATGATGTTTTTGTAAAAAATTATAGATCATGTTGAGGGAGGCGACGTCGTTTTATGAAAAAAGACGTTATCAATTATATTTGGACAGATAAGAAAAGAACGATTTTTGGTCTGCCTATATCATTTACAAGATATTTTCTCACAGAAGATAAGTTTATAACACGCAAAGGTTTTCTCAGCATAGAGGAAGACGAGCTTGACCTTTATAGGGTCATCGACAAAAAGCTTGTCCTGCCGTTCGGACAAAGAATGTTCGGCTGTGGCACAATAGTAATGAATGTCAAAGACGTTGATACGCCTGTTAAGGAAGTCAAGTCCATAAAAGCACCAAGAGATGTGCTTGCACAGCTTGATAAGTATATCAATATAAATCGTGATAGATACCGTGTAAGGGGCAGAGATATGGTCGGCGGTGACGGCGGTCATTGCCATGATCATGATGATTTTGATATCCATGACGATATCATATAAAGTTCTATAAGAATAAGGGGCTTTCGCAGATCTTTCTGTGAGAGCCTTTTTTGGAAAGGAAAGTGTGAATGTTTTCAAAAGAATATTTTCAGTCCCTTGAAAGCTCGTGGGACAGGCTCAAGACCTGCGAAAAGCCGATATTCATATACGGCATGGGCGATGGAGCGGAAAAGCTTCTTGATGAATTTGATAGACTTGGCATAAAATGCACAGGTGTTTTTGCAAGCGATGATTTTGTCCGTGGACAAAGCTTCAGAGGGTTTAAGGTGCAGACTTTCTCACAGGTGCAAGCGCAGTTTGGGAATATCACAGTTGTGCTTGGCTTTGGCACGAGCCTGCCTGAGATAATGGAGCGTATCGACAATATTGAAAAAAGCTGCGAGGTCATAGTGCCGGAAATGTGCGTTGCAGGCGATGAGAATTTTAGCAAGGAAAAGCTTCTCTCAATGTATTCTCAGGCTGAAAAAGCTTACCGCCTTTTTGATGACGATATTTCAAAGCTTACCTTTGAAAAGCTGACAGCGTTCAAGATAACAGGCAAGCTTTCTTATCTCCGTGAGATATTTACGGATAAGGACAAGATAACCGAGATACTTCCCCTTGGAGAAAACGAGATATACTGCGACTTGGGAGCATATACGGGCGACACCGCCGCAGAGCTTATCTCACGCACAGGGGGAAAGTATGAGAGAATATATGCCCTTGAACCTGAGAGAAAAAACTTTCAGAAATGTCTGAAAAATCTAAAAGCCAATGACAATATAAGCCTTTACAATGCCGCCGCATGGAGCATTGATACCGAGCTTTATTTCGCAGGTGGCGCAGGCAGACAGGGCAGAGTAGATGCCGCAGGAAAAAAGGTTCGTGCAAGAAGTCTGGACAGCGTTCTTGCAGGCAAAAAATGCACCTATATAAAATATGACGTTGAGGGAGCAGACCTAGAAGCTATCAAAGGCAGTGAATATACCATTTCACGCTATGCCCCAAAAATATGCAGTGCATTGTATCACAGACCCTATGATTACATCACCCTGCCTCTGTATATAAACAGCCTTTGCAAAGGATACAAATTCTATATCCGTCAGGAAAGATATTACCCCGCATGGGAAACAAACCTTTTCTGCGTTCATGATAAATAAGGAGAAAAATAATGAGTATAACAGTAAGCCTTAACGATAACTGGAAAATGAAAAAAGCAGGCTCGCAGGAGAGCTTTGATTGCAAAGTTCCATGCTCTGTATATAAGACCCTGCTTGACTATAAAAAGATACCCGACCCATATTATCGTGAGAACGAGTATATCTCAACACAGATATGTGATGATGATTACGATTTTGAAACTACATTCACCGCAGACAAGACCGCAGTGGAGTGCGAGCATACTGTCCTGCACTTTGACGGCATTGATACCATAGCAAATGTCTGTCTCAACGGCATTCACCTCGGCAGAGTGAATAATATGCACAGAGTATGGGAGTTTCCTGTCCATGGTATTATCAAAGAGGGGGACAACACTCTCACAGTGAAAATAACCTCGCCAAACAGATACATAAAAGAAATGGACGAAAAACGTCATTTGTGGGGCGTTGATTCCACCATGACAGGCTATACACATATAAGAAAAGCCCATTGTATGTTCGGCTGGGATTGGGGTCCAATGCTCCCTGATATGGGCATATGGCGCAGTGTATCCCTTATCGTTCCAGATGCAGGACGTATACTTGACGTTTACTACAGCCAAAAGCACACCGATAACAAAGTGACTTTGAAAGCCCTTTTGCATATAGAAAACCACGGCTGTAAAAATGCTATGGTGGAAATATCCGACCCGCAGTGCAATATCGCCGCAAAAGCCGACATAAGCCTGGAGGAAAGTGCAGAATATTATGAAACTGAACTTGTGATAAACGACCCTCAGCTTTGGTGGGTGAACGGCTACGGCGAACAGCCACTTTATAGCTGTGCAGTGACTTTGTATGATGAAAACGGCTCGTGCGCTGATAAAAATACACAGCGCATAGGTCTTAGAACTTTAACTGTCAGTCGTGAAAAAGATCAGTGGGGCGAGGAGTTCTGCTTTATAAACAATGGTGTGAAGATATTTGCCATGGGCGCAAACTATATCCCCGAAGACCAGATAGTCACACGCTGTAACGAGGAGAAAACAAGAAAGCTCCTTGCAGACTGCAAGACCGCAAACTATAACTTTATAAGAGTGTGGGGAGGCGGTTATTATCCTGACGAGTATTTCTATGACTACTGCGACGAGAATGGTATCATAGTATGGCAGGACTTTATGTTCGCCTGCTCTGCATATCTGCTCACAGAGGAGTTTGAAGAAACTGTTCGTGGGGAAGTTCGTGACAACGTTATCCGCCTGAGAAACCACCCCTCTCTTGGCCTGTGGTGCGGCAACAACGAGATAGAATCCGCATGGGAATATTGGGGTCTTCCCGAGGACGAGGAAGCAAAGCGTGACTATCTTATCATTTTTGAGAATATTATCCCACAGGTGCTTAAAGCCTATGACCCCTGCGAAAACACCTTCTATTGGCCGTCATCACCTTCATCAGGGGGAGGCTTCAAGGACGCTTCCTCAAACCATGCAGGGGATATGCACTATTGGGACGTTTGGCACAACTTCAAGCCTATCGAAGCGTTCAGAGAGTTCTATTACCGCTTCTGTTCGGAGTATGGCTTTGAGAGCCTGCCTGATATAAAGACCTGCCGTGCCTTTGCCGACGAAACCAAGGGCGACTTTGACCTTTGCTCACCGGTTATGGCGGCACATCAGAAGTGCGTTCAGGGCAACGAGAAGATAATGTACTATCTTGCCCAAATGGTAAGATATCCATATGATTTCAAAAAGCTCATCTATTCCTCACAGCTCGTTCAGGCGGATTGCATACGCTCGAATGTTGAGCATATGAGAAGAGCAAGAGGCAGATGTATGGGCTCTGCCTATTGGCAGGTGAACGATTCAAACCCTGTTATTTCATGGTCGAGTATCGACTATTTCGGCAGGTGGAAAGGTCTGCATTATTATGCAAAGCGTTTTTACGCTCCATGCCTTATATCCTGCGACGATACCCATAGAAAAAAGCCTGTCCTTAACATATCCAACGAGCGAATGACAGCCTTTGAGGGCATAGTAAGATGGAAGCTTAGAAACAACAAAGCTGAAATTCTGCAAAGCGGCGAAAAGTCCGTGAGCGTTCCGGCTCTCACAGCACAGAACGTCCTTGACATCGACCTTTCAGACGAGCTTAAAAACCGTACCGACCCTCGTGAAAAATATCTGGAATATTCCATTATGGAAAACGGCAAGGTGTTGAGCTTTGGCACAACCCTCTTTGTGCGCCCGAAAGAATTTACATTCTTAGAGCCTGCCATAACCTACGGCATATCAGAAAGCGAGGATAATTTCGCCCTGACATTCTGTGCCGAGAATTACGCCAAAAGCGTTTGCCTCAGCCTAAAGACCGCAGATTGCGTGTTCTCTGACAACTGGTTCGATATCCACGGAAAAGAGCCTGTTACCATAATGATAGACAAAGCCTCCCTCAGCAGAAAAATGACAGCGCAGGAGTTGTCTGAGGAGCTTGAGATAATGCACAATTAGGGCTGTGACACTATGTCACCGGCAAGGAAAATTTGATGTTTATAAACACGCAATGCCTGTGCTTTGCAAATGTACATATCAAGCTATCCTGCGTATAAGTAGCCTGAAATAAAATTTTAGGAGGAACTGCTTTGAAAGTAAAACTAAGCAAATACTTGAAGCCCTATGCACTGTTTGCGGTGCTGACACCTCTATCCATGGTGGGAGAAGTGCTGGGTGACCTGCTTCAGCCAAAGCTTATGTCAAAAATAGTTGACGATGGCGTGCTGGGTCAGGATATGGATCTTATCATAAGAACGGGACTTCTTATGCTCCTTGTTCTTATAGGCGGCGGAGCTTGCGGAATTGCGGCTTCTGCATTCGGTGGGATAGCTTCCCAAAGCTTTTCAAGAGATCTGCGTGTGGACGTTTTCAAGCGTGTCATGGGTCTTTCATTTGAACAGACCGACAAGTTCACAACAGGCTCATTGGTAACACGTCTTACAGCGGATATAACCGCCATTCAGCAAATGGTAGACTTCATGCTGAGAATGTTGGTGCGTGACAGCCTGCTGTTCTTCGGCGGAATAATCATGATGCTTACTCTGAACGTCAGGTTCGGTATCATAATTCTCTGTGCCTTGCCTGTCGAGATAATCATGATGATAGTAATTCTCAGAAAGGCTAACCCATACTATTCTATCGTCGCAAAACGTCTTGACAGCGTAAACTCAGTGGTTCAGGAGAACGTCACAGGCGCAAGAGTAGTAAAAGCCTATGTCAGAGAGGATACAGAAGAAAAGCGTTTTGACGATGCAAATATAAGCCTTATGGAATCAAACCTACGTGTTCAGACCCTTATGGCTATCCTTCAGCCGCTTCTTATGATAATACTCAATCTGTCTGTTATTGCCGTTATAGTTATAGGCGGCTGGCAGGTGCAGGCACAAGCTATGAAGGTCGGTGAGGTCATGGCGGCTATCACATATCTTACTCAGGTCTTGCATGGAGTAATGATGATGTCTATGATGTTCCAGACCCTCGCAAAGGCTTCCGCATCTGCAAACAGATTGAGAGAAGTCCTCGAAACTGACCCAGTTATAAAAAGCGGCAGCGTTTCCCTTGCAGATAAAACAGGGGGCACAGTGAGCTTTAAAAACGTTTCATTCTCCTATCCTGAAACCAAGGGCAGACCTGTTATCTCAGACCTTACCCTTGATATAAAGTCAGGCGAGAGCGTCGCCATACTAGGTGCAACTGGTTCGGGAAAATCCTCCCTTGTGAACCTTATCCCAAGATTTTACGATTGCACAGCAGGAGAAGTCCTTGTTGACGGCGTAAACGTCAAGGATTGCAAGCTTGACGAGCTTAGAAAGAAAGTTGGCATAGTCCTGCAAAAGAGCGAGCTTTTCTCAGGCACAGTTGAGGACAACATAAAGTGGGGCGACAAAAACGCTACCCATGAGGAGGTCATCTCCGCCGCACAGGCAGCTCAGGCTGACGAATTCATTCAGAGGATACCTGCAGGCTATGAGGGTATTATAGCCGAAAAGGGTGCTTCACTGTCAGGCGGTCAGAAGCAAAGGCTTTCTATCTCAAGAGCGGTGCTTAAAAAACCTGAGATCCTCATTCTTGATGATTCCACCTCCGCCCTCGACCTTGGCACAGAAGCAAAGCTCCGTGCGGAGATAGACCGCAAAATGAACGGCACTACCCTTATCATAATCGCACAGCGTATCCAGAGCGTAAAATCATGCGACAGGATAGCCGTCCTCGACCACGGCAAGCTTTGTGCCTGCGATACTCATGAAAATCTGCTAAAGACCTGCGAGGTATATCAGGATATCTACGCTTCGCAGGTGAAAACGTCAGGAGGTGAAGTGTAATGCCTCCAATGCCTCCAATGGGGCCCGGCGGAAGAAAACCGGGCGGACCTCACGGTGCAAGGCTTACAATGGAAAAGCCTAAGGACGCAAAGAACACCCTTAAAAAGCTTATCGGCTATATAGGCAGGAACAGATATCTGTTTTTCGCTCTTATCGGTGTAATGCTCATTATAACTCTGCTCAATCTTGCCGCACCGTCAATACAGCAGATAGCCATAGACTGCATTACCCTCACGAAAAAGAAAACAAGCGTTGACTTCGGTGCGCTTGGCAAAACGCTCATAGGACTTGGGGCAGTTTATCTCCTGTCCTCTGTTTTCACCTATATGCAGGGAATATTCTCCGCAAAGCTTTCACAGTACACAGTAAAGACCATGCGTAAAGACTTGTTCTCAAGCCTTGTAAGACTTCCTATAAAATATCTCGATACCCACAGCCACGGCGATATAATGAGCCGTATGACAAACGACGTCGAGAACATTTCCACAACTATCTCTCAGTCTATAGGCTCGCTCATCTCAGGTGTGTTGACCATAGTGGGAACAGTTGTCATAATGCTTCTGTATTCACCGCTTCTTACCCTTATCTCACTGTCTACAGTGTTTCTTACCATATTCGTTTCAGGCGTACTCACAAAGTATATGAAGAAATACTTCATTAAACAGCAGGTGCTTCTTGGCGAGATAAACGGTGAAGTGGAAGAAATGGTAGTCGGATATAGAACTGTGGTTTCCTATGGCAAAGAGCAGGACGCTGTTGACAAGTTCGAGAAAATGAGCAACAATCTGAAAAAATGCGGCATAAAAGCTCAGATATTCGGTGGTGTAATGGGTCCTTGCATGAACTTAATATCCAATTTCGGCTTTATCCTTATCGCTGCATTTGGCGGCTGGTTCGCAATAAAAGGCTTTATAACAGTGGGAACTATTCAGGCTTTTATACTCTATTCAAAACAGTTCTCACGTCCTATCAATGAGATTGCAAACCAGTTTGCGAATATCCAGACCGCAATAGCAGGCGCAGAGCGTATATTTGAGGTCGTGGACGCTGATAAGGAAACTGACGAGGGCAAGGCTGACTTTGAGGTGGAAAACGTCAAAGGCGATATCAACTTCAAGCATATCGACTTCTCGTATGTTCCTGAAAAGCAGGTGCTAAAAGACCTCGATCTTGAAGTAAAAGCAGGTCAGAAAATAGCCATAGTCGGTGCAACAGGCTCAGGCAAGACCACCATAGTAAATCTTCTCACAAGATTTTATCCTGTTGACAGCGGTGAGATAACCATAGACAGTCAGAGCATTTACGATATTCCGAAAGACAAGCTCAGACGTTCCATAGCCATAGTTTTGCAGGATACAGTGCTTTTTAAGGACACCATAGAAGAGAATATCCGCTACGGCAGAGAAAACGCCACCCTTGATGAAATAAAGGCGGCGGCAAAGTTTGCGAACGCAGACGAGTTCATAGAAAGACTTTCCGAGGGTTACGACACAGTGCTTGCCGAGGGCGGCTCAAATCTTTCACAAGGTCAGCGTCAGCTTCTCTCCATAGCAAGAGCAGTGCTTGCCGACCCGAAGATACTTATTCTTGACGAAGCCACTTCCTCGGTTGATACCAGAACTGAGATGCACATTCAGTCCACAATGGTGGCTCTTATGAAAAACAGAACGTCCCTTATCATCGCTCACCGACTTTCCACTATCCGTGACGCAGATAAGATAGTGGTTATCGACGGTGGACGTGTTGCAGAGCAGGGTAGCCATGAGGAGCTTATCGCCGCCAAGGGCTGTTACTACAGACTTTATCAGACGCAGTTCTCAGGCGTTAAGACTTGATACAATGGTGTTTGGAAAACGTATATAGTCAATGTCGTACATTCAAACAAATATGTAGTTGAGCGACGCAATTTCTGCTTTGCAGAAATACGACGTCCCACTTCTCGATATTTCGTCAACCCACAAAACTTCGTGATAATTCAAACTTTTACACTCTCAAAATCGGGCTGTCGAGGGCGCCAGCCCCTACATGAAAATTGGCGGTCTTATCAAACAAATCAAGGCACAGGAAGACCTCTCCTGTGCCTTTTTTATGCGCAAAAAAAGGACGGCTCTCATAAGAAAGCCGTCCTTAATGTTATCTGAAATATTACTTTGTAACAAGTGCCAGAGTATCTCTTGCAATGAGAAGCTCTTCGTTTGTTGGGATAACGTAAACCTTTGTCTTAGACTCGTCAGTGGAGATCTCCTTGAGGATTCCACGGCAGAGATTCTTCTCAGCGTCAATGTGGATACCGAGGATATCGAGATTTGAGCAAGCAGCAGCTCTTACCTCAGGTGCGTTCTCACCGATACCGCCTGTGAAGATAACAGCGTCAAGACCGTTCATTGCAGCAGCGTATGAGCCTATAAACTTCTTGATCTGATAAGCAAATATCTCGCTTACGATAAGCGCTCTCTCATTGCCCTCACTTGCAGCAGCCTGAATATCTCTGTTGTCAGAGCCGATACCTGAAAGACCAAGGAAGCCTGACTTTTTGTTCATGTATTCTGTCATCTGGTCAGGTGTGAAACCCATTTTCTTCTCAACATAGTCAACAGCAGAAGGGTCAACAGAACCGCAGCGTGTGCCCATTACAAGACCGTCAAGAGGAGTGAATCCCATTGATGTGTCAACAGACTTGCCGCCGTTGATAGCTGTGATAGATGAGCCGTTGCCAAGGTGGCATGAAACTATCTTAAGCTCCTCGATAGGCTTGCCCATTACTCTTGCAAGCTCGCCTGAAACAAATCTGTGTGATGTTCCGTGGAAGCCGTATTTTCTTACATGAAGATCAGTGTAGCACTCGTATGGCAGACCGTAGAGATAAGCCTTTCTTGGCATTGTTGAGTGGAAAGCAGTGTCGAATACGACTACCTGTGGTGTGCCTGCTGGGATAACTGCCTTGCAGGCTCTCAGTGCAAGAGCGTGTGGGTGGTTATGTACAGGTGCAAGCTCAGCCAGTGAGTCGATCTGGTCGATAACTTCGTCTGTTACAAGGCAGGTCTCCTTGAATATCTCAGCACCCTGAACTATTCTGTGACCAACGGCTGATATCTCAGACATAGAGTCGATGACCTTTGTTTCGCCTGATGTGAGTACTTCAACGAGCTTTTCAAAAGCCTCTGTGTGAGTAGGGAAATTGCAATCCTCCTCGATGTGTCTGCCGTCGCCTGTCTTTGCGCTCACATGGCCGTCGATACCGATACGGTCGCAGTTGCCCTTTGCGATAACAGACTCGTCCTTCATATCCAGAAGCTGATATTTAAGTGATGATGAACCTGCGTTTACAACTAAGATTTTCATTGGAAAAAATCTCCTCCCGATTATAATATGTCAGATAACGGGCTTGACTTTAAGCCCATAATATCATATACTTATAGTATATCAATATTAATGATAAATTTCAAGAGCTTTTTTCATAAATATACATATTGCACAATTTTTTTACTAGGGCTTAACATATTAGTATCATAATTCGCAGTAAGCTTTTGAAAGACGGAATAAAATAAGCATAGGGTAGAAAGAGGAGTAAAAAATGAAAATTGCGGGAATAGTTGCGGAATATAATCCGTTCCATAACGGACACAAATATCAGATACAAGCCACAAGACAGGCTGGCGCAGAGGGTATCGTCGCAGTAATGAGCGGTGATTGCGTGCAGCGTGGCTCAGCGGCTGTTTTTTCAAAATATGACAGAGCGCAGGCTGCTATAAGAAACGGTGCAGACCTTGTTATAGAACTGCCATGCCCGTTCTCATGTTCAAACAGTGAGGTCTTTGCAAGAAGTGCAGTAAGGCTTCTTGCAGGTCTTGGGGAGGACGTGGTAACGACCTTGTCTTTCGGCTGTGAAAGCGGCGACAGGAACGCCCTTGAACAGGCGGCTGAAATATCCGCAATGCTTGAAAATTCACAGCAGGTCAGAGAACTTTTATCTCAGGGAAAGACCTACCCGCAGGCTATGTATGAAGCCTCCGTAGGTCTTTATGGCAGAACCGCTGAAGAGATATTCTCCACCCCAAATAACGTTCTTGCAGTTGAGTATATAAAGGCGGCAAAGCGTATAGCCCCATGGCTAGTGCCTTATGCCGTAAAGCGTGAAGCTGTCGCACATGATTCTCAGGCAGAGTCTGGTAATTTCGCTTCGGCTTCTCATATAAGAGAGCTTATAAAAGAGGGAGGCGAGTGGCAGAGATTTGCTCCGTATGATTTTGAGGGCTGTAAGCCGTCCTTTACCCGGCAGGCAGGCAGAGAAATGCTTTTCAAGCTTTGTACTGCTTCAAGAGAAGATTTTCTTGCCCTCCCTGACTGCGACGAACACCTTGCCAACAGATTTATGTCTGTCGTAAGCTCCTGCCCTGAAACTATGGATATCTTTGAACAGCGTATAAAGTCAAAAAATATCACCATGGCAAGAGTAAGAAGAATGGTCCTGCACCTTGTTCTCGGCATCAGAAAGGACGATATCAGACAAGTGCCATACGGCAGGATACTTGCCTTTAACCGCACAGGCACACGCATACTTGCGCAGGCTGAGAACAGAACTCTTGAGTATGATACCTCGCTGAAAAAGCTTGAGGATATCTCCGACTATGCAAAGCGTGTTGCTTTCCTTGAAAAGAACGCAGTAAGGCTTAGAGAAACAGCGGCATATGGCAGATGCGTTTCAAACGAGTATACAAGAAAGATAACCATAACCTGAGATAAACAGGAGGGCGGAAAATGAGAAGAATGAAAGGTGCGGCAGGGCTTTTGACAGCTTTGCTCTTGGCTTTTCAGCTTTCGGCGCAGACTTTTGCACTTGCCAGCGAGGATAACGGCATAAAAGTCGTTCCCGTAAACTTTACCCATAACGGCTATAGCTATGAGATAGAGGGCGTGGCCAAAAGCACAGAGGGTGACTATCAGATAAAGTCCCATTCAAGACTAGCCGCCCGAAAGCTTCCCTCCGCCTATGACCCAAGAAGCTCAGGAGAGATCACAACAGTAAAAGATCAGGCTTCAACAGGTGCTTGCTGGGTGTTCTCAGCCCTTGCCTGTGCGGAGCAGGATCTTATCAAAAAGGGACTTGAAAACCCCTCCGCAGAATTTTCCGTGCCAGCCTTGGTGCTGTCCTCAAATTCAGGCACAGCCACAGGTAAAGACGATTTTTCATCAGGGGGAAACTGGCTCTTCGCAGCTTCCGCCCTTGCAAATGGTCAGGGACTATGCTATGAGGATTACGAGCCGTTTTTAGAATCAGGCACAGAGAATATGATAGTTTCCGAAAATAAGAAAAGCGTCAGTGAATACAGGCTGAATTATGTCATGGAGCTTTCAAGCACCACGCAGGTGAAGCGTAAAATAATGGAGCTTGGAGCAGTTTCCGCAAGCTATTTTGCAGGAAATGGCTATATGAATCATAACAATACTGCCTACTATGATCCCGACGCCTCAAAAAACACTATCATAAATCATTCCGTCACAGTGGTGGGCTGGGACGATAATTACAGTAAGGATAATTTCAGATATAAGCCTGCCAATGACGGTGCATGGCTTGTGAAAGGCTCGTGGGGCGCAGATCAGGACAATGACGGCTTTTATTGGGTGTCCTATGATGAAGCAGAGTTCGGACAGTTTTGCTGCTATGACTTTGAAGAAAGCTGTGATAATACATATCACTACAGCAAAATGACAGGCTATGTTGTGAATGCCAGCAATGACGGCTCTGTTTACGGTGCAAATGTTTTCACCGCTAAAGCCGATGAAAAGCTTGATAAAGCAGGCTTTATGTATGTGGGCAAAACGGGCAGTGCGGATTACACCCTAAGCGTCTATACCGACGTTTCCGACAGCGACCCTATAGGCGTACTTGAAACGCAGATAAGCGGCTCAGTGTCCGCAAACGGCTTTTATACAGTTGACTTTCCCGAGGATATCCTCCTTGAAGAGGGCGAGAAATATTCCATTTCAGTAAAATTCAGTGGCGACAGCGGCAGGGGATATCTCCTTGCAGAAAGCGACCGAACATCAAAGGCACAGTCAGGGCAAAGCTATGTTTCCATTAACGGCAAATATTGGTCTGACGTTGGAGTAGATAAGACCGACTCCATAGGAAGCCTTTTTATCTATGCTTATACTGACGATACTGCAAAGCCCGATAAAAGTTCACTTGAAAGCACCCTTGCAAAGTACGGCACCCTTGCAGGCTGTGAAAGGGAAGCAAACAACGCCCGAAAGGTGCTTGCAGACGAGAACGCTTCTAAAAATGATATCTCAAACGCACAAAAGCTCCTTATCTCCGCCGCAGAAGAACAGGACGAAGCCCTTGTTATAACCACAGAAGCCCAGTGGGAAAGCTTTGCAAAGCGTGTCAGCAGTGGCGAAAGCTTTGAGGGCAAGCTAGTCACCCTTGAAGCTGACCTTGACTTTGACGGAAAAACTATCTCACCCGTAGGCGATTCTGAAAACCCATTCATGGGCTATTTTGACGGCAACGGACACCTTATAAAAAACGCAGTCATCATGTCCAAGGAGTATTCAGGGCTTTTCGCATACATAAAAAACGGTGCAGAGATAAATAACATTTCCCTGAAAAACTGTATAGTGAAAGGCGATTACGCAGGTGGAATAGTGGGCTTTTATCAAGGAACAGCCATAAAAGCCTGCACCTTTGACGGCACAGTGTCAGGAGAAGTCTATTCAGGCGGCGTCATAGGAAGACAATCCTGCGGTATCATAACAGAGTGTTCTTCAAACCTAAATGAAAACAGCTCCGCCATTACAAATGCCTTTATAGGAGGCAGGGATATTGCCGTTTCCGTTGTGAACGCATACGGCTGTTACAGCAATGACAGCGACAGCCTGATTTCAAGCCTCTCTGCAAAAAATGCACTTTCTCAAGGGGCGTATGCAATGAACACCTACGGTGAAAAGTTCAAAGACAGCGCAAAGTGGACAATGGACGGCACTCTTGTGCGCCAGACCTCATATAGCGAGCAGGCTTCCCATAAGATAACATTTTCCGCTGTGGCACAGACCATAGAAGTCTGCACAGACTATGCAGGCAAAGCCGTGTTCCCGAATGTGAACGTTCAGCAGGGCTTCACCCTCGGCTGGTATCGTAAAGGCGAACCTGTGAACAGCAATACAGTTTTCACAGAAAACACCACAGTTTCCGCAAAAGTCACCCCAAGTGACAAAGCAAAGATAGATTATATCCTGAACGGTGGCGAAAACAGCCCCCTCAACCCTGATGAGCTTGACGAGGGCGAAACCGCACAGCTTTCCGCCCCCACAAAAGAGGGCGCACAGTTCACAGGCTGGTATGCCGATCCACAGCTTGAGAGCGAGCCTATAACGTCCGTGAGCTTTTCAGACGGCTCAAAGACCCTTTATGCAGGCTGGAAAGCCAATACCTGCAATGTCGATTTCACTGATATAAACGGCACAGTTTTGTCATCTCAGACCGTAGAATACGGCAAAAGTGCCGATCCGCCCAAAGCACCGACCATAAAAGGCAAACGCTTTACAGGCTGGGATAAAGACTTTTCAAAAGTCACAGCCCATATGACAGTGCAGGCGGTCTATAACGACAGAAAGCTTATAAAAGACTGCGAGATATCAGGCTTTAAAACACATATGACATTCACAGGCTATGAGCTTGCTCAAAGCAGTATAACGCTTTCCTATGGCGATACCACTTTGACAAATAATAAAGACTATACCATTGACTATGCCGATAATATAGCCGCAGGCAAGGGCAAAATGATAATAACAGGCATTGGCGGATACAGTGGCACTATAGCCAAAGCATTCGACATTTTTCCAAAGTCCGCCCAATTGACAAGCGTCTATTATGTTGATACGCTCTCCTACACAGGCAAGCCTATAAGACCTGACGTTATGGTAACGGACGGAGGAAAATTTCTTCTTCCTGAACATGATTATACTGTTTCCTATAGCTCAAATACAAAAATAGGCGTTGGAAAAATAGCCATAAGCTTCATGGGCAACTATCAGGGTACGATAACAAAAACTTTTACCATTTATCCTGCAAAACAGGAGATACAATCTCTGCAAACAAGATATAAAGGCTTTTTTATCGACTTTGCTCAGAAAGGCTCAGCCACAGGATATGAATTGCAATACAGTACACGCTCTGACTTCGCAGGTGCAAAAACCTCTATTATATCCTCAAACAAAACGGATAAAAAGACAGTTTCAAACCTGACGGCAGGGAAGAAATATTATGTAAGAGTACGTTCGTATACAGTAGTCAGAGGCAAACGTTATAACGGCGCATGGTCTGATACAAAGAGCGTGACCACCGCAAAATATGATATTGCCAAAGCCAAGGTAGCAGGCATAAAAAATAAGTCTTTCACAGGCAAGAACATCACCCAAAGCATAACAGTCACATATTCGGGCAAGACCCTTAAAAACGGCACAGACTATACAGTGAAATATTCCTGCAATAAGAATATAGGCACAGCTAAGGTAACAGTAACAGGAAAAGGCTCGTATGGCGGAGTGATAACGAAGTCTTTTGTCATCACCCCTGCCAGGCAGACCATCCAAAAGCTCATGCCGGTGAAAAAAGGCTTTTATATAGACTATGTACAGAAAGGCTCTGCTACAGGCTATGTGATATCCTATGCTGAAAATATATCTTTCAGCGGTGCAAAGACAGTTAAAGTGACCTCAAATAAGACCGACAAAAAGACCGTAACAGATCTTAAAAGCCAAAAGACATATTTCGTCCGTGTGAGAAGCTATACAGCCACAGGAGGCAAGACCTATTTCGGACAGTGGTCTGATATAGCCAAAGTTTATACCAAATAATTATCCATGTTATCGGGAGGGATAGCAATGATCACAAAAACAAAGCTTGTAAAAAGAATATTCTCATCGCTCTTGACAGCCGCACTTGCAGTTCCAATGACGGCTCTCACTGCCCATGCAACAGGGGAGGCTTTCTTCTATCCGCCTAAAAACCCCGTCATGACCGATCAGCAGTTTGAAGTTTCCGTGACATTTTCTGCAGATTCAGAGATAGGAAGCGTTCAGGCAAATATCGCCTATGACGATTCCGTTATAGAATTTGTGTCAAGCGACAACGCCTCAGGCGGTGGAGGAGTTCTTACAGTAAACGGATTTCCTGATACCCCCTCTTCAGAAGTGGATTTCAGCTTTACGTTCAAAGGTCTGTCGGCAGGAAATGCAAATATAAGCCTGCAAAGCTGTCAGATATATTCCCCTGATTCAAAGCTTATCGGCTCGCCTACCGCCTATTGTGTCATAACAGTTGGAAGCGATAAGGTGGAAACCAAGACCGAAACAGAAACCACGACCACTACCGAAAAGACCACCACTACCACTAAGACCGCTCCTTCAAACGGCATACCCGATAAAGGCGTTCTTACAGCCCTGACAGTGGATAACGGCGAGCTTTCTCCTGCCTTTGCCTATAATGTCTATAACTATACAGTGAACGTTGACAATTCCGTTACCAATGTTGAGATAGAGGGAACAACAGCAAGCCCCTCTGATTATATATGGTATACAGGCACAAGCGAGTGTCAGGTGGGCGAAAATGTACGAACCATAACCGTCACAGACGTTGACGGCAATGCCGCCACCTATACTGTCACCATAATAAGAGCCGCAGGCGGAGATGAACAGCAGACCCGGACCGCCCAAAAGAAAAACAGCTCCGATACTTCATCTGCCGTGTCCAAAAACGCAAATGTTATGGACCAGTATAAAAAGATGCTCAATACCGCCCTTGCTATCGTCCTTATTGTCCTTGTTATCGCACTTGTCGTAATAATTATCTGGATAAGAGGAAAGATCAAAGGCGGCAAAAAGGATAAATAAGTTCTGTGTAAAGAGATGATAAACAGCCAAAAGTGGCGTATCAACGTGCTTTTTGCTGCTTGTGACAGCATTTGTCACTCTGCTTACACGAATACACATTTTTTTTACAAAAATCACACAAAAACAAGTATAATTTCGACACCTGCCAGAGTATAATGTGAGTATGCTGATGGTGATTCAGTTTAGAGAGTGGCTCCAATAGGGGCTGCTTTTTTTTTATGCTCCAAAAACTTTTTCCATAAATTCTTCTGTGGAGATGATCCCGCTACGATTGTATCTGTAAAGACCAAAAAGGCAGCGCTCATCTTCTTTTTTTATTATATTGATTTTTTCCTCTACTCCAAGACTAGCCTCAAACCCCATGTTCTTTACGAGCCGACTTGCACTTTCGCAGGTTATGCCGAAAGGATAGGTGTAAACGTTTGGCTGAAAACCACAGTGTTCATCGCAAAGCGTTTGAAGCTTCGTGGTGTCCTTAAGAAATATCTTTCGGTAATCCTCGTAGCTTTCCCCCTCTAGCTGACCGACTCCACGCCTGCCCTCAAGATTGTGCATATCGTAAGAGTGATTGCATATCTCCACATGACCGCTGTCACGAAGCACCGAAACGTCCTGCCAGTCAAGATAAGAGTAAGCAGGATCAGGCTCAGCCTCCTCGCAGGCAGCGTCAGTGTAAGCCCCCACAATAGATACAGTGGCTTTCATATCGTATTTTTCAAGAAGCGGCAGAAGATATTCTCTGTAGTTGTAAGTGCCGTCATCAAATGTCAGTATAATAGGCTTCTCAGGCAGCTCGCCCCCACGCTTCACATATCTTATAACGTCATTTACAAAAACAGTAGTGTAGCCGTTCTGCTTTAGATAAAGCAGATCCTTTTCAAGCTCGATAGGCGTTATGACATACTCACCGCTGCGATCTTCGTTTTTTACGATGCTGTGATACATTATGATCGGAAGCTTTATCCCATCTGTTTTTTCTTCTTTTGCAAAGGTCGGCATAACAGCCACCGCCGCCAGCATAGAAAGTATAGCTATAACACAAAGCATCACCCTTTTTCTTATCCTTAGACTTATGTACATATTTTATTTACCCCCTTTTTACCTATTTTTATTCACCTCCATATCATTAATTGCATCATAAATTCACAAAAAATATGCTTGTGGTACTTGAAATAATTGTGCAATTATGATATAATAAACACGTAATATCGCAGTGTTGTGTGCTGCGTTAAAAACAAGTTCATAAGGGGGAACTTTATATGAAAACGTTGCGTTCAAAGCTGCTTTTGGCAATGCTTTCAATCGCACTTATCATCACGGTGCTGCTCAGCTTGGTTTCCGTGTATTTTATAAACGTTTCTGCAAAGGATACGCTCAAAAGCACCGCTGAACCACTGGCTGTTCAGGCGGCTAAGAATTTTGACTCAACGATCAGCTCTTATACGAATAATATAGTTTCGACCGTAAAGTCTGATTCTTTTTTAGGGGCAAAAACCGACGCTGACAGACTAAAGGCGGTAAAAAGTGGCTTTGCAGACAACACAGGCTTCTATCTGAATTTTACAGTTTATGACGGCAATGGCATTGTGCTTGCAACAGATAATGAAATGGTATCGTCATCAGTTGAAAAGGAGCACATCATAAGCGCTTGCGAAAGAAGCTCGGCTTATATAACCGATATATATACCTTTGGCGGTAAGAATTATTTTTCTATACTTGCTTCAACAAAGTCTGGCAACACAGAACAAAAAGTCGCTTGTATTACCATTCAGAGCGATATGCTTATCAATGCTCTTAATGAATATACCTTCGGAAAATCCGGCTATGTTTATCTTGTTGGTAAAGACGGAGAGATCCTTCTTCATAAGGATACAGATCAGATAGGTAAAAATGCCCTTGAGATCGGTAAGAAAGATGAAGAATATACGGAAGTGACAAATGCCGTTGAGAAAATACTTGCAAATAATAGCGGTACAACAGAGTATAAATTTAAGGATAACAATTATATCGTGGGCTATTATGGTTCGTCATATTTTGACGGTACTGTCGTCATGGTTACAAATGTTGCCGACTTCACCACTGCAAGCTCCAGCGCACTTACTAATATCATTGTAATGGGCGTTGTGCTTATGTGCCTGACGGTGCTGTTCTCTCTGCTTTTTGCAAAGAGAATAACAAAGCCTATCATTTCTACCACAAACAGACTTCGTTCTCTCGCACAGGGCAACCTTACCGACCCTGTTGACGTGTGGTATTCAAAGGACGAGCTTGGCGTCCTTTCAAACTCTCTGGAAGAAACTATCGTCTGCCTCAGACAGTATATCAACCTTATTACAGTGGCTCTTACCCAGATATCCGAGGGTAACCTTTGCCACAGAATGGAAGGCACTTTCAAGGGCGACTTCTATAAGATAAAGAGTACGTTTAACGAGATACTCGACTCTCTGTCTGATACCTTTGCTTCTATCAATATGTCAGCCGAGCAGGTGAACTCAGGAGCGGTTCAGGTGTCAAATATCGCACAGTCTGTATCACAGGGTTCTACACAGCAGGCTTCCGCGATCGAGGAGCTTTCCGCTACCCTCAGTGATGTTTCAAAGCAGATAACTCAAAACTCTGAGGACTCTAAGAACGCTTATAATATCGTACTTAAGAATACCGAAGCCATTGACAACTGCAACAGCGATATGGGCAACATGGTAAATGCCATGAATGCTATCCATACTGCTTCCGATGAGATCTCAAAGATAATCAAGGTCATTGACGAGATCGCATTCCAAACAAATATCCTTGCCCTTAACGCCGCCGTAGAGGCCGCAAGAGAGGGCTCAAAGGGCTTTGGCGTGGTAGCAGACGAGGTAAGACGTCTTGCATCAAGATCAGCCGAAGCCGCAAAGCAGACCGCTTCACTTATCGAAAACCAGTCTGCCGCCGTTTCAAAGGGCTCTAAGATAGCCGAAGAAACTGCTGATTCGCTGAACAATATCGTAAGTAATTCAAATACTATGAGGGATCTCGTAAAGAACATTTCAGACGCTTCTGAGGCACAGGCAGAAGCTATCGTTCAGGTAAATACGGGAGTAGACCAGATATCAGCCGTTGTATCAGCCAATACCTCGACTGCAGTCGGTTCAGCTTCCGCAAGTGAAGAGCTTTCAAGCCAGTCACTTATACTAAAGAATATGATAGCACGTTTCAAACTTAGCGAGAACAGTGAAAAGGATAAGAAAGAGCATCAGACTTCAAGGTTCACATATATTGACGATGAGCCGGAAAGCGAGGCCACCCCTGAGGAAACTCAGCAGGATATCACTCCTTCCGACGAAGCCGATATAGAAGATTTCAGCACAAGCGATAAGTATTGATATCGTTGATAATGATAGAATTTCATTGAAAGGACTTGGTAAAATGAAGAAAAGAATAGGCATACTCACAAGCGGAGGAGATTGTCCGGGACTTAACGCAACCATCAGAGGCGTTGCAAAGGCTTGCTATGAAAAGTTCGGCGAAGATGTCCAGATAATCGGCATAGAGGACGGCTATTACGGGCTTATCAATAATATGTGCAAGGAAATGAAGCAGTCTGATTTTTCTGGTATCCTTACCACAGGCGGAACTATTTTCGGCACAAAGAGAACGCCTTTCAAGAAAATGCAGGTCATCGAAGAAGATAACGTGGATAAAGTAAAGGCTATGAAAGAAACCTATAAAAAGCAGAAGCTCGATTGCCTGCTCACCTTGGGCGGCAACGGCACTCATAAGACCGCTAACCTCCTTTCAACCGAGGGACTTAACGTTATCGGTCTGCCAAAAACTATCGACAACGATATCTGGGGCACAAGCGTAACCTTCGGCTTCCATACCGCAGTGGATACCGCCACAGACGTTATCGACAGACTTCATTCCACAGCCAATTCCCACGGAAGAATACTCGTTGCAGAAATAATGGGCAATAAAGCCGGCTGGCTCACCCTCTATTCTGGTATCGCAGGCGGTGCAGATATAATAGTGATCCCTGAGATACCATACGATATAGAAAAGCTTGCCGAGGCTTGCGAAAAGAGAGAGTCAAAGGGCTTCTCTATAATGGCAGTGGCTGAGGGTGCTTTTGATAAAGAAGAGGCAAAGCTTAAAAAGAAGGAAAGAGCAAGACTTCGTGCAGAGCAGGGTCTTACAACTGCTACCCCTAGAATTGCAAAGCAGATCGAAGAGCTTACAGGCAGAGAAACAAGAGTTTGCGTGCCTGGTCATATGCTCAGAGGCGGCAGTCCGTCAGCTTACGATAGAGTTCTCGCCACAAAGTTCGGCGTCCATGCCGCAGAGCTTATCGCGGCCGATAAATACGGCTATGCAGTGGCAATGATAAATGAAGTTGTGTCAGAAAACCCACTTTCAGAAGTCGCAGGCAAAACAAAGTTTGTCCCTGCCGACCACCAGCTCGTCAAGACCGCAAAGGCTCTGGGCGTCGCTTTCGGTGACTGATAAATGCAAAACAAAAGCGGTGCAGCCTAAACTGTGCCGCTTTTTATGTTTGTTTCCGTAGCGGCGATCTGAGGTCGCCCACCTGATTCCCAACGTATCATACGCCTGACCAAAACCATATCATATAAGAAAAGCTCCGCCTTTCCTGCGGAGCTTTTCTTGTATCTATCTTAGCCGATAAGCCAGTCATACATTTCCTGATATTTGTTAGCAGAAGCCTGCCATGAGAAATCCTGTGCCATTGCAGATTTGATAAGTCCGTTCCATTCGTCACGTCTGTCATCGAATATGTACTTTGCGAACATAACAGTGTTGTACATCTCGTGTGCATTGTAGTTTGCAAAGCTGAAACCAGTGCCGGTCCTCTCAAACTGATTAAACGGCTGAACAGTATCTCTCAAACCGCCGGTTTCACGAACGATAGGCAACGTGCCGTAACGCAGTGACATAAGCTGTGAAAGTCCGCATGGCTCGAAAAGGGACGGCATAAGGAATGCGTCAGCTGAAGCGTAAATGCGGTGGCTCATTTCCTCGCTGTAGTAAATGTTAGCAGAAACCCTGTCAGGATACTTGCCTGCAAACCAGCGGAACATATCCTCATATTTCTGCTCGCCCGTGCCAAGCACAACGAACTGTATGCCCTGTTCGCACATTCTTTCCATCATGTATGCAATAAGGTCAAAGCCCTTCTGATCTGTCAAACGGCTAACAATGCCTATCATGAAACGATTGTCGTCCTGCGCAAGACCAAGTTCAGCCTGAATTGCTCTCTTGTTGTGTATCTTCTTCTCAAGCACGTTGTCATAATTGTATCTTACAACAATGTTCTTGTCTGTGTCAGGGTTGTAATCAACGTAGTCGATACCATTTACGATACCACGAAGATCGTTAGCCCTTGCCCTCATAAGTCCGTCAAGACCCTCACCGTAGAACTGCGTCTTTATCTCCTCTGCGTATGTGTTGCTGACAGTTGTGATAGCGTCAGCATAAACAAGACCGCCCTTGAGCATATTTCCGTCAACGCCAGTCCTCAGCTTGTCGATAGTGAAGTAGTAGTCAGACAGACCGGATATCCTCTTGAACTGCTCAACTCCGTCATTTCCCTGGAATTTCAGATTGTGTATAGTCATAACGGTCTTTATGCCGCGGAAGAAATCTCCCCCTGCAAAGCTGTCATGAAGATATACAGGTATAAGACCCGTCTGCCAGTCGTGACAGTGTATAACGTCAGGACGGAAATCAAGAAGCGGCAGAGCAGAAAGCACAGCTCTGTCAAAGTACATGAACTTTTCTATATCCCAGTGGTGCTCAGTGTAAGGCTTGTCACCGGTGAAATAATGTTCGTTGTCGATAAAATAGAACGTAACGCCATCATAAACGCATTCAAGCACACCCACATATTGGCTCTGACCTGCAAAGTCCATGTAGAAATGCGTTTTGTACTGCATCATGTCTTTCCACTGCTGTTTCATGCAGGAATATTTAGGAAGAATTACTCTGACATCATAATACCTCTTGTCAAAGCACTTAGGCAGAGAGCCAACAACGTCAGCAAGACCGCCTGTCTTGATAAACGGAACACACTCCGAAGAAGCAAACAAAACTTTTTTCATATTCAAGTTATCCTTTCCAACTTAATTCTTGAATTTTCAGGGCAATAATTATCGCTATTGCCAATGTGTACATAACAATTATAACACTTTTTGTTGAAAACGTCAAGAGCAAAACATCGTTTGCACCATAAAAGCGCAGTGATGAAAAATTAATAATTAAAAGTAGACATAAGCCTCTTTGTGTGGTATAATAAAGTGTCAAAGTATAATTATCAGATATAGGAGAGTTAAAATGATAACAGTATCAAACGTAAGCCTTTCATTCGGTGGTCAGCTTCTTTTCAAGGACGTTGACCTTAAATTTACAAACGGCAACTGCTATGGCATAATCGGTGCAAACGGTGCAGGAAAGTCAACATTTCTGAAGATCCTCTGCGGTGAGATAGAGCCTACCACAGGCGAGGTAGTGATCTCAAAAGAGGACAGACTTTCAGTGCTTCGTCAGGATCACTTTGCATTTGACGAGTATACAGTTCTCGAAACTGTAATAATGGGCAATAAGCGACTTTATGAGATAATGAAAGAAAAGGACGAGCTTTACGCCAAGGAGGACTTCACCGAGGAGGACGGCGACAGAGCAGGACAGCTTGAAAGCGAGTTCGCAGAATTAAACGGCTGGGAAGCTGAGTCTGACGCTTCAAAGCTCATTCAGGGTCTTGGTCTTTCTGAGGATATCCTCTATTCACAGATGTCCACCCTCTCAGGTAACGAGAAAGTCAAGGTGCTTCTTGCGCAGGCACTTTTCGGCAATCCTGATATTATCATGCTGGACGAGCCTACAAACCACCTTGATATCGACGCTATCAGCTGGCTTGAGGACTTCCTTGCCGACTATTTCGGAACTGTCCTCGTTGTATCTCATGACAGACACTTCCTTAATAATGTTTGTACCCATATCGTGGATATCGACTATACAAAGATAAAAATGTATGTTGGTAACTACGAGTTCTGGTATGAGTCCTCACAGCTCATGCAGAGAATGATAAAGAACCAGAACAAGAAAGCCGAGGAGAAGATCAAGGAACTCCAGGAGTTCATCAACCGTTTCTCTGCAAACAAATCAAAGTCCAAGCAGGCTACCGCAAGAAGAAAGCTTCTTGATAAGCTCACAGTCGAAGAAATGCCTGCCTCATCAAGAAAATATCCTTTCATAGGCTTTAATATGGATAGAGAGCTTGGAAAAGACGTCCTCAAAGTCAACGGCATATCCAAAACAGTTGACGGAGTAAAGCTCCTCAATAATGTTTCCTTTACCCTCAGCCGTACCGATAAGGTCGCTTTCATCGGTGAGTCCGAGCAGGCTATCACAATGCTTTTCAAGATACTTGCAGAGGAAGAAGAGCCAGACGAGGGCAGCATTAAGTGGGGCGTTTCCACATCACGTTCCTATTTCCCTATTGACAACTCAGCCTACTTCAACGACAATGACGAAAGCATAGTTGACTGGATAAGAAAATATTCCACTTCTGAGGTAACAGATACCTACCTCAGAGGTTTCCTAGGCAAAATGCTCTTCTCAGGGGACGAGATATATAAGCCTGTAAAAGTTCTCTCAGGCGGTGAAAAGGTAAGATGTATGTTCAGCCGTATGATGCTCTTCGGCTCAAACGTTATAATGCTTGACAGACCTACCAACCACCTCGATCTTGAGTCTATCACAGCCGTGAATAACGGACTTAGAGATTTCAAAGGCGTTGTGATTTTCGCATCTCATGACCACGAAATAGTTCAGACAGTTGCAAACAGAATAATCGAGATAACCCCCGACGGCTGTATCGACAGACAGGGAACATATGAGGAGTTCCTTGATTGGCGACGTGAGCGTGGCATGAAGTCATTTATAGAGTAATTTTATTATGGAGAAGTATCCAAAATGGCAAAAATGAAAAACGTGACCGTAAGAGGTTACAATATTGATGACGTTCCTGCAATGGCAGAGATATGGAACGAAGTTGTAAAAGAGGGCAATGCCTTCCCACAGAAAGAGACCCTCGACTATGAGGGTGCAAAAAAATTCTTTGCATCACAAACATTCTGCGGTGTTGCAGAGTATGAGGGCGAAACCGTTGGAATGTATATTCTCCACCCAAATAACGTTGGCAGATGCGGACATATCGCAAACGCAAGCTATGCCGTAAAAAGCACCTGCCGTGGAAAAGGCGCAGGCAAGGTCATAGTCGAACATTGTCTTTTCATAGCAAAGCAGAAAGGCTTTAAGGTGCTCCAGTTCAATGCCGTTGTTGCATCAAACGTCAAAGCGGTAAAGCTTTACGAAAACCTCGGCTTTGTTAAGCTCGGCACTGTACCGCAGTGCTTTGAAAACAAAGAGGGCGTCTTTGAGGATATCATTCTTTTCTACCACACACTGTAAGTGAGGAGTTAGGAGTGAGGAGTGAGGAATTAAGGTATCGCCTGCGGCGATGATATTTTTTTGAATATTGATTTTTTATAGATATTGAAAGGAGAAAAAGTATGTTAAAGGTAGCAAATATTTTTTCAAACGATATGGTGCTTCAGCGTGACAAGAACATAACAGTCTGGGGACTTGGGGACGAGGAAAGAACTGTCACAGTTACTCTTAACGGCGTGTCAGTTCAGACGCAGGTCTGCGACGGCAGGTGGACAGCCGTCCTCCCTCCAATGAGTGCAGGCGGAGAGTATGAAATGACAGTTTCAGACGGCTGTACAGAGAAAAAATTCTGCCGTATCATGATAGGCGAAGTGTGGTTCTGCGGCGGTCAGTCAAATATGGAGCTTGAACTTCAAAACGCAAAGGGCGGCAAAGAAGTCCTTGAAAACCTCACCCCTGATTGCAACGTAAGATTTTATTACACTCAAAAGCGTGGCACTCTTGACGAAATGTTCTATGAGGACGAAAACAATACCGCATGGTCGCAGGCTTCAAAGGATAATTCAAGGGCATGGAGTGCAGTCGGCTTTTTCTTTGGAAGAAAACTTGCCAAAGACCTTGGCGTAACAGTAGGACTTATCGGCTGTAACTGGGGCGGCACATCAGCCTCCGCATGGGTAGACAGACCGACCCTTGAAAACAACGCTGAAATAAGAAGCTACATAGACGAGTATGAAAAACGTATTGAGGGCAAAACTGTCGATGAGCAGATAAAAGAATACAGAGATTATCAGAAATTTGAGCGTGTGTGGGATAAAAAATACGGCGAGCTTCTGCAAAAAGACCCAACAATGAGCTGGGAAAAAGCCAACGAGATCCTTGGCGATAAGAATTGGCCGGGTCCAATAAACTGCGTAAACCCATTCCGCCCAACAGGACTTTTTGAGACTATGGTGTCAAGAGTTTGTCCTTATACAATAAAAGGCTTCCTCTATTATCAGGGCGAGTCTGACGACCATAAGCCTGACAGCTATTATACCCTCCTCACATCTCTTATCAGGCTTTGGAGAGAGAAGTGGGGCGACGATGAGCTTCCGTTCATAATCGTCCAGCTCCCAATGTTCAAATATGCCGCCGACCCTGATTATAAGCATTGGTGTAAAATAAGAGAAGCACAGATGAGAGCATATAAGACAGTGAAAAATACAGGAATAGCTGTTATCTCAGATTGCGGCGAGTTCAACGAGATCCACCCAAAGAATAAAGTGCCCGTTGGCGAAAGACTTTGTTTGCAGGCAGAAAAGCTTTTCTACGGCATGGACGTAAAAGCATTCGGACCTATCTATAAGTCGCTGGAGTATAAAAACGGCGGTATAGAGCTTAGCTTTGACCATGCCGAAAATGGTTTTGTAGTAAAGGGCGAAGCACAGGGCTTTGAGATAGCAGGCAAGGACGAAGAGTTCGTAAAAGCCGATATCACCATAAACGGCAGTAAAATTTTCATCAAGTCAGACGCCGTTGAAAAACCGCTGTATGCAAGATATAACTGGTTCAACTATTGCGAGGTAACTATCTTCAACGAAACAGGCATACCACTTGCACCATTCAGAACAGAAAAATAATACAAGAACGTCCCCTAAATGGGGGCGTTTTTTGTAGGGGAGCGGCGAAATTTCTGCTCGCAAGCTCACAGAAATTGACGTCCCGCTCATCGAATTTTTTTTGTTTTGCAGAAATCTGATACCCCGCTTTTTTGCACTTCAACGTTTTTGATTTTTTTACGAATTTTTTTGTAATTCGTAAAAATATGGGTAGGGGCGAACAATGTTCGCCCGTTTCGTTCACCGCAAACCACCTGCCTTGACCGTCGCCCCATAAAACGCATTTCCAACGTTAATAAAATATTTATAATTAAAACTCTTGGCAAAATCTCCGCTGTGTGGTATAATAGAAGATATATAAATGAATTTGGAAAGGCTGGTCTTATTAATGAGAGCTGTTGTTACGGTTATAGGTAAGGACGCTGTAGGTATCCTTGCAAAGGTAAGCACAAAGTGTGCAGAATATAATGCGAATGTTATCGAGGTCACTCAGTCAGTTTTGCAGGACCTCTTTGCTATGATAATGCTTGTTGACATCACAAAGCTTAACTCCGATTTTGCTACCATGGCAGACGGACTTACAGAGCTTGGTCAGACAATGGGCGTAAAGATCCATACGATGCACGAGGATATTTTTAACTGTATGCACCATATCTAAAGAGGAGATTTCAGTAAAATGATTAATACATATGACGTGTTGGAAACGATACGAATGATACAGGACGATTGTCTTGATATTCGTACTATCACAATGGGCATTTCTCTGCTTGATTGTATCGACAGCGATATAAACGTTGCCTGCGAGAATGTCTATAAGAAGATAACCGCAAAAGCTGCAAGGCTTGTTGAGGTGGGCGAACAGATAGAAAAGGAGCTTGGAATCCCGATCATAAATAAGAGAATTTCCGTTACCCCTATCGCTATCGTGTCTGCTGCCTGCAAGTGTTCACCTGTTCCATTTGCACACGCTATGGACAGAGCCGCAAAGGACGTTGGCGTAAACCTTATCGGCGGATATACCGCACTCGTTCCAAAGGGCTTCTCCGCAGGCGATATTGAGCTTATCAAGTCTATCCCAGAGGCACTTGCTACTACTGAGAGAGTATGCTCCTCTGTAAATATCGGTTCAACAAAAACAGGTATCAATCTGGACGCCTGCAAAATGATGGGCGGCGTTGTAAGAGAGTGTGCAGAAAGAACAGTTGACTCTGCCTGCTTTGGCGCAGCAAAACTCGTTGTTTTCTGTAACGCAGTTGAGGATAACCCGTTCATGGCAGGTGCTTTCCACGGAGTTGGCGAGCCTGATTGCATGATAAACGTGGGCGTATCAGGTCCTGGCGTTGTAAGAGCCGCTTTGAGAAAATATCCTGACGCTGATATCACAAAGATATCCGACGTTATCAAGGAGATTTCATATAAGATAACAAGAGTAGGTCAGCTCGTTGGAACTATCGCTTCCAAGCGTCTTGGCGTTCCATTCGGTATCGTTGACCTTTCACTCGCACCAACTCCGGCAGTAGGCGACTCTGTTGCCCATATCCTCGAGGAAATAGGTCTTGAAAAGTGCGGTACACATGGCACAACAGCAGCCCTCGCTCTGCTCAATGACGCAGTTAAAAAGGGCGGCGTAATGGCTTGCTCAAGAATAGGCGGACTTTCAGGTGCATTTATCCCTGTTTCTGAGGACGCAGGTATGATAGATGCCGCAAAGAGCGGTGCGCTCTGCATTGAAAAACTTGAAGCTATGACCGCTGTATGCTCAGTTGGTCTTGATATGATATGTATTCCGGGTGATACCCCAGCCGATACTATTTCCGCTATCATCGCAGACGAAGCTGCTATCGGTATGGTAAACAACAAGACCACCGCCGTAAGAGTTATCCCTGCTATTGGCAAGGGCGTTGGCGAAGAACTTGATTGGGGCGGACTTTTTGGCTGCGGACCTGTTATGCCGCTCAAAAAAGAGTCACCTTCCAAGTTCATCAATCGTGGCGGACAGATCCCTGCACCACTCCATTCTCTCAAAAACTAAATTTTCACGGCGGCAGAGCAATTCTGCCGCTGTTTTTGGTAAGGAGGAAAACAGATTGAAACGCTGTATGTTTGCAGACTTCACCTTTAAAATACCCTTTGAGGAGCGTATAAGACTTATAAAAGAGAACGGCTTTGACAGTGTAATGCATGGCTTTTCTGACGGACTAAAATACACACAGTATGATATTGTACGAAATTTTGGACTGGAAATAGAAAACGTCCATTCACAGTTTGACCGCATGAACGCCCTTTGGACAATATGCCCGGAGAGCGAATATATCCTCCAACGAACACTTGAATGTGTAAGAGTGTGCGGTGAAAACGGCATAAAAACCATGATATGCCACCCCACTGACGGGCTTGTTCCGCCCGAGGTATCTCGTTTCGGTATAGAGAATTTCGCCAAGATAATACAGTGCGGAGAAGAAAACGGCGTCGATATCGCCTTTGAGAATATCCAGCTCCCGCAGTTTCTTGACGTGCTTTTTGACCAGTTCGGAAATCATGATAACGTGAAATTTTGCTATGACACAGGTCATGAGAATTGTTTCTCAAAGCATACCGATTGCCTGACAAAGTTCGGCAGCAAGCTTGTCTGCCTGCATATCCACGATAACGACGGCAACACCGACGGACACATGATACCATTTGACGGCAACCTGAACTTTGAGAATTTTCTCAGAAAGCTCAAAAACCTTGACCGCCAGCCACCATTGTCATTAGAGCTTTATATGTCAAAGTCCACCATGTACCGAAATGCTGCACCTGACAGCTTTGTAAGACGTGCGGCAGAAGCGGCGAAACAGCTTGAAAAGCTCTACGATTCTATATAAGTACAAATTTTCGTACAGATAGGAGAACCTATGAAAACTCTTATAGATATGCACACCCACACAGGCTTTTCCCCCGACGGTGAGGGAACAGTTGAACAGTCTTTAGCAAAAGCCAGAGAGCTTGGCTTGGCGGCATTTGCCATAACTGACCATTGCGATTGCAATTTTCGCTATAAAGCCGATCATTATGGTGACCCTGAAGCCCTGAAAGACGGCATGATGTACGGCTCGGGGGAGTATGCCCCCGCAAGCATAACCGCTCAGTATGAAGCCGCCCAGCACCTGGAGGGTTTAAATTTTCTCTGCGGCATCGAGCTTGGTCAGCCTTTGCAGGATATAGAATTTGCCGAAGAGATAGCCTCCGACAAGCGCCTTGATTTTATCATCGGCTCTCATCATCAGAATAAAGGCAAGGACGATTTCTATTGGATAGAGTACAAAAATATGGACTTGTCGCAAACCTATGCTCTCCTTGACGACTATTTCAAAGAAATGCTTGAAATGTGCAAATGGGGCAGGTTAGATGTTTTAGGACACCTCACCTATCCTCTGCGATATATCCAGGGAGATTGCGGTATACAAATAGATCTTTCTCCATATGAAGATATTATCAGAGAAATTTTTTGTACACTTATCCAAAAAGGCAAGGGCATAGAGATAAATGTGTCGGGATTAAGGCAAAAATACGGCAAGCCCCTCCCCGACCTTGGCTATGTGAAGCTCTACAGATCCCTCGGTGGCGAAATATTGACCATAGGCTCAGACGCCCACTGCACCGCAGATATCGGCAGAGACATTTACGCAGGCGTAGAAATGGCGCAGGCGGCAGGCTTTAAGTATCTGACCTATTTCAAAAAGCACGAGCCGAAGTTTATCAAGATAGAAATATGATATCATATCAAAGCGCCGCAATTCTTGCTTTGCAGGGATAGGGCGTTTTGTTTTGCCAGTAACATTTAGCCCACCGATACATATAATTATATATAACTCTATCAGGCATAGTCCCACAGGAGGTATCCATATGAAAAAAACAGTTTTCCTCTGCGTCGGCGGTGACGCAAGACAAACATATACAGCTCAGACTCTCACTAAAATCGGCAGGGTCTATACTTACGGCATGGACGATAAAGGCGAGGACACTATCCCCCTCGCTCATCTCGATCAGCTCACCGAAAAGGCGGACGTTCTCGTACTTCCTCTCATGAAAGCTGACGGGCTGGATATCTCTTCTAGCCGTAATGTAAAGGTATCATGCAGTGACGTTTCAACGCATTTAAAGAAAAATGCACTCGTGGCAGGCGGTCTGCTCCGCCGTGATCAAATAGAATATTTCTCCTCTCTCGGCTTCGATGTTAAGGATTATTATAAGCGAGAGGAGCTTGTTATAAGAAATTGTATCCCCACGGCGGAGGGCGCTTTGCAAATAGCCATGCAGGAGCTTGCTGTCACCGTGAACGGTTCCACCGTCCTAGTTATTGGTTATGGCAGAGTAGCGAAAGCCTGCGCTAAGCTTTTTCGAGCTGTCGGCGCAGATGTGACTATATCCGCAAGAAAGCTTTCTGCGCTTGCAGAAGCTGAGGGCGCAGGCTATAAGGCAGAGCTTATCACAGCTCTTGCAGAAAATATTTCGGGGTATACTATAATAATAAACACCGTCCCTGCCATGATACTTGATGAAAAGCTTTTGGGCGTAATGGATAAAAACTCTCTTATCATAGACCTTGCCTCCCGACCTGGCGGAGTAGATCATGAAACTGCCGCAAAGCTGAACAGGCGTGTGGTATGGGCATTGGGACTTCCAGCCAAAGCCGCACCTATGACTGCAGGAGAGATAATCGCCCGAACAGTCACGGACATTTTGAATGAAAGGGGAACAAAGAATGTCACTTGACGGCATACGAATAGGCTTTTGCATGACCGGCTCCTTCTGCACCTTTGAAAAGGCATTTGCCGCCGCAGAACGGCTTGTGCAGCAGGGCGCAAAGCTTGTGCCAATTATGTCTTTCAACGCCGCATCTATATCTACACGTTTTGGCACAGCGGAAGAAAACATCAAACGCCTTGAAACCATAGCAGGCCGCAAGGTCATACGCACCATAGAAGAAGCCGAGCCGATCGGACCGAAAAAGATGTGTGATATCATGGTAGCAGCACCCTGCACCTCAAACACGGCAGCAAAGCTTGCTCTTGGCTTGACGGACACTCCAGCCACCATGGCGGTAAAAAGTCACCTGAGAAATGCTCGTCCCGTGGTCATCGCCATATCGACAAATGACGCACTGGCAGGGTGTGCTAAAAACATAGGTTATCTGCAAAATCTGAGAAACTACTATTTCGTACCATATGCGCAGGACAACTGCGAAAAGAAGCCAAACTCCATAGTGGCTGAGTTTGAACTTATACCCGAAACTATTCAGTCGGCTCTTGATGGGATACAGCTTCAGCCTATCATAAGGGTAAAATAACCAAAAGCTCTCCGAAACGCTCGGGGAGCTTTTTGCATTCACTCATCTCTGATAACCGCACCCCTACAAATATTCGGGATAGTTTCTACCGCTTGTTCGCTTCGCCCGGTGCTTTATTTTACTTTATGCTTGTAATTTTCTTTGGTCTGCTATGCTAATTCCTAATTCCTCATTCCTAATTCCTAATTCCTCACTCCTCACTCCTCACTCCTCACTTCTTCTTCCCCTTGTGCAATCTGCTTTATAACAAGTCTAAACTTTGTTCACATTCACGAAAGAAATTTTTCTTTCCGCCCTTGCTATTTATGTGAAAATAGTATATAATTATCTTATGCGGTTGATATATTTTGTGTAAATGATACATACAATTATACTGCATATCACATTAAGCCGTCCAACGGCATAGATTGGAGCGATCAACTTGAAAAAATACGACAGCACAAAAATAAAAAATATTGCTATTGCAGGTCAGGCAGGTTCTGGAAAGACCTCTCTGACTGAGGCACTGCTATATAAAAGCGGAGCTACTGACAGGCTCGGCAAGATAACTGACGGAAACACTGTTTCTGATTATACTCCTGATGAGATAAAGAGAAAATGTTCTGTTTACACATCTCTTTCTTCTTTGGAAACTGGCGAGTTCAAGGTAAATCTTCTCGATACTCCCGGTATGTTCGATTATGAGGGCGAAGCTGTTGAGGGCATTGCCGCAAGCGGTTGCGTACTCATCACTGTATCAGGTAAATCAGGCGTTCGTGTAGGTACTCACAAGGCTTATGACCTTGCAAAGAAAATGGGCAAGCCTACAATGTTCGTTGTAACAAAGCTTGATGACGATAACGCAAACTTCAATAACGTTCTTACTCAGCTCAAAGCAGAGTTCGGACCTACAGTTTGCCCTGTTGTTGTGCCTGTTATCGCAGACAGAAAGATAGTTTCTTATGTAAATCTCATTGAGATGAAAGCTTATAAGTATGAAGACGGCAAGGCAGTTGAAACTGATATGCCTACAGCTGATGTATCAGAGAAAATGGGTTATCGTATCGACGGACTTATTGAAGCCGTGTCCGAAGCCGTTGCAGAAACTGACGAGGCGCTTTTTGAAAAGTTCTTCTCAGGCGAAGCATTCACACAGAAAGAGCTTATCGACGGAATACATAGCGGCATGAACTCAGGCATTATAACTCCTGTTACCTGCGTTTCTTCCACAGACCTCTCAGGCGTTGATATGCTCCTTAAGGAGATAGACCTACTGCTCCCTCCTCCGTCAGAAAAGGACGCTATGATAGGCGAAACAGCAGACGGCGAAGCTGTTGAGGTCGCTTGCGTTGAAAGCGACCCTATGAGCGCATTTGTATTCAAGACAGTTGCTGACCCATTTGTTGGCAAGATGTCATACATGAAGGTATTTTCAGGAAAGCTTACACCTAACAAGGAAGTTGTGAACGCTACAACAGGAAGCACCGAAAAGGTCGGAAAGCTCGTTACGCTTCAGGGCAAAAAGCAGATAGACGTTGCCGAAGCAGGCTGCGGAGATATAGTTGTTGCAATGAAGATGAACGTGAACACCAACGATACAATCTGTGACTCCGCAAGAGTTGTTAAGTTTGCACCTATGACATTCCCTAAGCCATGCTACAAAATGGCAGTAAGAGCTAAAAAGCAGGGCGATGAAAGCAAGATATCCGCCGCAATGACAAGACTTATGGAAGAAGACCTTACTATAGATTACAAGCTCGACCCGTCAACAAACGAAATGATACTCAGCACCTTGGGCGGACTTCACCTTGATTCTGTTGTGGGCAGACTTGCAGGAACATTCGGCGTTGAAGTAGAAACTTCTGTGCCTAAGATCTCCTATCGTGAAACTATCAGAAAGAAAGTCAAGGTGCAGGGCAGACATAAGAAGCAGTCAGGCGGTCACGGTCAGTATGGTGACGTTTGGATAGAATTTGAGCCATGCGTATCTGACGACCTTGTATTTGAAGAAAAGGTGTTTGGTGGAGCAGTTCCAAAGAACTTCTTCCCAGCCGTAGAAAAGGGCTTGCAGGAAAGCGTAAAGAAAGGTGTTCTCGCAGGTTTTCCTGTAGTTGGTTTGAAAGCTATCCTTGTGGACGGCTCATATCACCCTGTTGACAGCTCAGAAATGGCATTCAAAATGGCAGCTTCTATCGCATACAAAGAGGGTATGCGTCAGGCAGAGCCTGTTCTCCTCGAACCGATCGGCTCTTTGAGCGTTTTCGTACCTGACGATAACACTGGCGACATGATGGGCGAGCTTAATAAGAGAAGAGGCAGAGTTCTGGGCATGAATCCTGCGGAAAAGAAGGGCATGACCGAGATAGTTGCCGAAGTTCCAATGGCTGAAATGGCAGACTTCACATTGCTTCTGAGACAAATGACACAGGGTCAGGGCGTGTTCACCTTTGAAAAGGCACGTTACGAGCCGCTCCCTGCAAATCTTGTTGCAGACGTTATCGCAAAGAACGCAGTGGCAGATTGATTTTTTTGGAATAGAATTTTTAAGGGATAATTATAGAATTGTGATAAGGACAGTACGGGAATGTTTCGGGCGTTCCCGTACTTTTTTTGCACAAAAAAACAGACGGAATAAAAACCGTCTGCAATTATCATATGTATTTGAATACACCATAGTAGGGGCAAACAGTGTTCGCCCGTTTCCTGTCAGCTTTTATGTGACGCACATATCACCCATTCCAATATTTTCTGTCAAGGCTTCGATACTGAACAGCCATTGCGATATGCTTTTTGTCTATGACCTTTGCACCGTCCATATCCGCAACAGTTCGTGCGACTTTAAGTATGCGGTCATAGGCTCTTGCTGAAAGTCCCAGCCTGTCAAAAACGTTCTCCAAAAGCTTTGAAGCCTCATCTGTCACAGGACAGACCTCTTGAAGAATATCAGAGGTTATTCGTGCGTTGCAGGTTATGCTAGTGCCTTTGAAACGCTCGTTTTGTATGTCACGGGCTTTTTGAACACGCTCTCTTATTGAGGCGGAGGATTCTTCTTTGGCAGTGGAAGAAAGATCTGCAAACTCAACAGGTGCGACCTCCAAATGAATGTCAAAACGGTCGAGAAGTGGTCCGCTGACTTTGGAAAGATAGCTTGAAACTTGTTTTGGCGAGCATATGCACTTTCTTGTTGGGTGACCAAAATATCCGCATGGACAAGGATTCATTGCAGCGATAAGCATGAACGAACATGGGTATGTTATCGACCCTGACACTCTGGATATGGTCACCTGCCTGTCCTCCAAAGGCTGACGTAAGATCTCAAGGGCAGGGCGTGAAAACTCTGCAAGCTCGTCAAGAAAAAGCAAGCCGTTATGTGCAAGGGAAATCTCACCGGGCTTTGGCACAGAGCCTCCGCCTGAAAGTCCTGCCGGTGAAACTGTATGATGCGGTGAACGGAAAGGTCTGGTGGTGATAAGAGGACTGTTGCTGTCCAAAAGTCCTGCCACAGAATGGATATTTGTGGTTTCTATGGACTCCTCAAAGGTCATGGCAGGAAGTATCGACGGCATACGTTTTGCAAGCATTGATTTTCCTGAGCCGGGCGAACCTATCATAAGAACGTTGTGACCGCCTGCCGCTGCGACCTCCAATGCTTTTTTTGCCGCTGATTGTCCTTTTACGTCGGCAAAATCAAGACTTCCGAAATAACTTTCAGCGGTGGGCTTATAATGTGCCGCAGGAACTATTGCCGCCTTTTTCTCAAAGTGAAAAACAAGCTCCCGCAAAGACCTTACGCCATAGGCTTTTATACCCTCCACAACGGAAGCTTCTCGAACATTGTCGGCAGGAACATATATCTCAGAAAGTCCCATTTTCTGCGCCATTATGGTCATAGGCAAAACGCCCTGAACAGGTCTTACTTCTCCGCTGAGAGAAAGCTCGCCGATAAAAGCGGAGGTGGAAAGCATACTGTCATCAACAAGGTCAGCCATTCGCAAGAGTGCAACTGCCACGGCTAAGTCATAGACCGAGCCTGTTTTTCTCACATCGGCAGGTGCAAGATTTATGATTATTTTTCTCAGAGGCAATGTTATCTCGCTTGAACGCAGTGCAGAACGCACACGTTCACGGCTTTCTTTTACAGATGCGTCTGCAAGCCCCACAATATCGAAAGAGGGTAGACCCTTTGATGCTTCTATCTCCACCTTGACAGCAAAGGCGTTAAGCCCCAGCAGACCTACACTGTTTATTACAGCAAACACGTTGACTTCTCTCCCTTACAGCTTAATCTGAACACATTTCAGAGCTTATGATATCAAGCAGAAAATCTGCAATATCATTATACACTTCACGGCGGTTGGTTTCGTTCACAAGCTCGTGACGTGCATTTTCGTATATCTTCATCTCAACGTCACAGCCGTTGAGGGACAGCCTGTTGAACACGCTTAGTACGCCTTTTCCGTAGTTTCCCACAGGGTCGGCACTGCCTGCTATAAGATAGGTAGGCAAAGTTTTCGGATAGGTGGAGAACCACTTTTCGTTTGAAACATACCACAAAAGCTTTGCAAGATTTTCAAAGCCGTTTAGGGTGAAAATAAAGTTGCATTTAGGGTCTTTTTCGTAGGTGGAAACTATTTCAGGGTCACGGGATATCCAATCATATTCGCTGACCTTATCGGTAATTTTTCTTGTATAAGCACCGAAAGCAAGCTTATTTACGGCGTTGCTTCTATATTTATCACCATGGAGTATTTTGAGGCTGTCAACAAGGGTGAGTAAAGCAGGGATACCCTCCATGCCTCCGCTCGTTCCACAGAAGATAGCAGCTGTGAGGTTTCTGCCATGCTTGGTGACAAAAGCTCTTGCAAGGAAGCTTCCCATGCTGTGGCCGAGAAGAAAATACGGCTTGTCAGGGTAGTTGTGTTTCATCATTTTTGTGAGAGTATACATATCCTCGACAGCGTTTTCCCAGCCATGTTCAGGGGAGAAGTAGCCAAGCTCGGAGCTGTCGTTCACACTGTCGCCATGACCGAGGTGGTCGTTTCCGCATACTGCGAAGCCTAAGCCTGTGAGGAACTCAGCGAGGTCGTCATAACGTCTGAAATATTCGCACATACCGTGGGATATCTGAACGACACCTCTTACTGTGCCGATAGGGAAACGAACGTAATACGCGATCTTATGAAGTCCGTCAGAGGACGGATAGTAGCTTTTGAAATGAGTACAATTCATAGAAATTTACCTCCTTAGGGTTAGGATTTCATGCAATTTTACTTATCAATAGTATAGCACTTTTTGGGGGAATAATCAAGGGGAAGTTTTTTGAGTGAGGAGCGGAGTTTAAGTGAGGAGTGAGGAGTGAGGAATGAGGAATGAGAAATGAGGAATGAGGAATGGGCAAAGCAGACCAAAGTAAATTACAAGCATAAATTAAAAATAAAGCACCGAGCGAAGCGAGAGATAAAGCGCACGCTCAAGCCCGGCGCTAGAGGGCTTGTGGGGTCTAGGGGCAAAGCCCCTAGCGGAGTTTGAGGCAGAGCCTCATTCGGCGCTAGCCGACAAGGTGCAGATTGTAGTATCAAAAGCAGATAGAAGTCAGATATCAGATGAAAGTGATATCTGAGAATTAAATCTGCACCGCCTTTCTAGCCCTAAGCGAAATGTAGATACGCAAAGAGCGGAGCGATTTTGCGGAGGAATAAACTATCCCAAATA
>ERZ791903.124-NODE-124-length-122380-cov-8.629078_pt1 | contig 122380 bp, 115 predicted proteins | sample MGYA00510148_ERZ791903 | MGnify/ENA primary metagenome ERZ791903 (study PRJEB30046, sample SAMN00792080) | human gut metagenome | study: EMG produced TPA metagenomics assembly of the A metagenome-wide association study of gut microbiota in type 2...
ACCACATATCAATGAAAAAGCCAAGCATTTCTGCTTGACTTTTTTGACAGACTGAAATCTCCTCTATAATTAGAGGAGAACGGATTTGTTTTTATAGATCAACGTAAGATAACTGTAAATTATCGGAGGTAGAGAATGAATATTCTGATTCCTAATTCTTTTTGTTATTCAGCAATTGGAATCACAAAAACTTTAAAAAGGTTATCAAAATACCAGGTGTGCTTATGGGGAACTGGGGAAGAAGATAAAGGTGTTGCAAGCGGAAGTCTTTTGGTAGATGAATATCTGAAGTCGCCTTCATTAAATTGTGCAAGCGCATATAAAGCCTTTTTAAGCTCTTTGATTGACTCGAACGGTATTGATATGATATTTTGTGTCCTTGATTCGGATTTGCTTGTACTTGATGAAATTATAAAAGAGCATTCATCGACAGTATATGTAAATCCAGGGCATCAAAATATACTCCTGTTTCGTGACAAATTGGCAGCAAGCAAGGCAATTGAAAAGATAGGTATCAATATTCCCAGAATAGTAATGGAGGATGCAAAAGTCCCGTTAATCTTAAGAGAAAAAATCTCTGTTGGTAGTACAGGAATTAAGTACCTAGATCTGTGCGAGAGTGCTCAACTTAATGGTACAGTTTTTGTACAAGAAAGGGAAAGAGGAAGAGAATTTACAGTAGATGTGCTTTGTGATAAAGATGGTGAACCACATTTGATTATTCCAAGAGAACGGTTGGAAATCAGAAACGGTATGTCATTTAAAACTCAACTTAAAAGAGATGGCGACCTGATTGACGCAACAAAACGAATTTGCCATAAGTTTTGTCTGCCAGGTATATGGAATGTTCAGTTTATTAAAAATGAAAAAGGCGTTTTTTTTATTGAACTTAACCCGCGCATTTCAGGGTCGTCAATTGCAAGCATAACTGCATCCTTTAATTTTATCGACCTGTACATTGATCATTTCTTCTTCCACAACTGTATCCCTTCTATGGACAAGCTTCAAGAATTTGTTGCATGGGACTCTATTGTTACCAGATTCTATGAAGAATCAGTTTTCCCCCAGCATAATATCAAATGTCCAGTAAGCTAAATAACAGATATGCCACTTCTTCGTTAATATGAACTTTGTTTCTCTTGTAGGTTTATTTGTTAATCGTGCTTTGACTGGATTACAGTACTCCATTGTCTGTTTTGCTTTGAATAAATAATTTGACATTTTTGTTTCATTGTTCTCTAACTTAAAACACAAATACAAATTATAGTATAAAAGACAGTGTACATGCCTATCCGGCTCTAGGTTTAGCAGGGGTAAGGCTTGCATTTCAAGCATATGAATTAAGTCAATCCTTCTGTTTTCATAGCACCACACTAATTTATTAACGATAATTGCTAATTTGTCAAACGGCACTATCGCAGAGGTTTCCGCCATTTCTAACAACCTATAATTCTCTTCAGAAAAATCACCATCTAGGAGATTTATTACAGCTTTATTTACTAACACCATATGCTTTCCGATAATTTCATGCGCCAATAACCTCTCTGCCTCACTGATTTGGTTTCTTGCCTTTTCAATTTTTCCAAGCCCACCCAAAATATGCGTATAAGTAATTAACGATTTAGCAACTTGTACAGCTTTATTGTTTTTTCTAAAAATTTTAATGCTTCTTTTTAAAAAAGAAATTGATTTATGGCGAGGAAGATACATATCTACTAAACGGCATCGATACCCATATTCAACGTATCTCTTATACTTGCGCTTATTTAAAATTTTATGTATATGAAAACAGTCATTGTATCGTCCTAGAGACCTATAACTTGACAATATTATTAAATATCCATAAAGTCTCATTAAGTCGTCTTTGAGAATTTCTTTTATCGAAAGATAATATTCAATATTGTCTGTGTGCATATCAAGTGCGGACATATACATCATTTTATAGATGATTATTTCCGGAAATTCAGCAATATCATAAGCCTTATATATTTGCATAAGGAATTCGTAACCGTTTCTGTATAATTCTAATTTAAAACATAACTGCAATATGGAGAAAAAAACCTTTTTGTATTTAAAAAATTCTGTCCCTGCAACCTGTATAAACGCCTTTAAATACGACCAAGCAGCCGAGGGCTGTAGATAAATAAGTACAGATTTCTCAATAGCATCTAATAAACCGGAAATCTTAGTAGGTTCATATTCTTTATATATTTCCAAAATAACATTAAGAAACGGCTTAATCTGTTTGCCCTCATCAATAATGTTATGCTCAATAAAGTCTTTAGTTATTTTGATGGCTGAGCTGCGACAAGCGACCAACTTGCTAACATTCATTCCAAGACAGTCTGGAATACTTGCGTGTGCAAATGTAATTTTTTTCTTGCTTACATTAACTAGTCGTTTGTGTTCTAGGTCCTGAATGACGACATCAGTATTAAAAACGGACACAGATTTTAAAATGTCCTCAATATATGTTTTTGCAATGTCACCGTTAAAAAGCAAAATTATACAAAGAGCAACAATTTCTTTATCATCTAATCTCAAAACGCTTTCTAATGTTTGATTACTGCTGTTACATCTTGTTTCTTTATAATTGACAGAGAAATCTATTAATTCCCGAATATTACCACTGTTAGAGCTTTGATAGTACCCAACAAGATCCGTGATAAATTCTATATTTTTAGGTCTATCGTAAACAATTGTGTCAATTATTTGAGGGATATATTCAGGTGATGTTTTTTTTATGTGTGAGCATTTCACATAAATAGTTTCACTTCTAAAATACTCTGCCATTTTTATTTGTCGGTCATCTTTATCGTTTAGAAGAGTAAATTCAAAAATAACATATCGCTTTTTCAATCCGTTATATGAAAAAATACTTTTTAGGAAACTTAGAGAACTATCGTCAATATTCTGCAGATTATCAATAACTAAGACCATTTCGCAATTTCTAAAAATAAAATTTATATATTCTTGTTTGGCATATAAAGCGAGTCTCTCATCGTCTATAATCAACCTTTTTATAGTATTCTCTTTTTCAATTCGTGCCGCAAACAATATCTTAGCTATGAAATTTTCCTTGTTTGCTTCGTTAAGTATTTCAATCCTAGTCATAGCGAGTTGCTCAACAAAGTAAGGCGAGTTAATTATAAACCTATCAAACGAAAATGCACTCTCCGAGTAAAATGATTTAAGTCCTTGAAAAATAGAATCAACATAAGTCCATTCTTGTATTGTTTCCGATTTGTTGACAGGGGGAGTTTTAATAAGAATACATTCAGAGTTATATTCCTTTAATTTGTATAAAAGCTTTAATGATATTGAACTTTTACCAACTGCAGTAGGAGCGTAGATGATGTTTATGGTGAACTTGTTATTATGCAAAATGTCCATTAACAAATTTTCAGTTTCGCTTTCTCTATCAATAACAGAGTTGATGTCACTCATAATCAATCCTCCGATAATTTACAGTTATCTATAGTTAATCAAGTATATTGTAACACATTCTTGTCCAAATTTCATCAATTTTCCAACAAAATCTGCGTTTTGCACAAAAAATGTTGCAAGGTTCTGTGCAATTTGACACAATTCGTGTGCAGGTATATAATATAAACATACTAAATCAAAGGAGAACCCAAAATGGATTTAACGAATAATATAACCGAATACCTCCGCTATTGCTCGGAGCAGAGGACTCTCAATTCCAAAACGACCAAAGCATACAGAACCGATTTGCTGCAGTTTGCGGAATTTTCCTCTGGTATGTTCAGCAAAGATATCATAATCAGTTACATAGGCTGCCTGCATAGGCAGTTCAAGCCTAAAACTGCAAGGAGGAAAATCGCCTCTCTAAAAGCCTTTGCCCACTATCTGATGATACAAGAAATAATCAACGCAAACCCGTTTGACAAAATCGATACTTCGTTTCGAGAACCAATGGTACTCCCCAAGGTCATTCCGATGAACATTATCAGTGAAATTCTCGCAAACGCTTATGATGTTTTTTGCCAATGCAATACAGATTTTTCACGCAGAAATGCGGTCAGAAATATAGCTGTATTAGAGATTTTGTTTGCAACCGGAGCTCGAGTTTCCGAAATCTGTACTCTCACGCCAGACATGGTAGATCTCACAAACCATACCATAAAAATTTTCGGCAAGGGTTCAAGGGAGCGAATTATTCAAATAGAAAATCCCGATGTCCTGGAAGCCTTAAATCGTTACTATGAAACGTTTCGCAGTGATATTTTGGAAACGGGATTTTTCTTTGTAAATAAATTGCACCAAAGGCTTACCGAACAATCGGTTCGTGTAATGATCAGTAATCAAGCTGCGGCAATCGGATATAACAAGCATATCACTCCGCATATGTTCCGACACTCATTCGCAACGCTTTTGCTTGAAGAAGATGTTGATATACGCTATATACAGAAAATTCTTGGGCATAGCTCTATAGCTACAACACAAATTTACACTCATGTTTCAATGGCAAAGCAAAAGGAAATTCTTTCAGTCAAGCATCCAAGGAACAAAATTATAATTTAGCCGCTTCAATCTTTGTACGCATTTGGATTTAAAATTCATATGCAGACAAAAAACATTACCTAAGGCAGCTATTCATTCTGAAACTTCACCGCACTCTCGAAATTGATAACGCCGTTGATGTGTCGCACTTCATCAACACACATAGTGTGCAGTTCACGGAGAGTATCCTCGTCAACTTCATTTGCGGCAGCAAGCGTGTGAGCAATTTTCCCAAGCTCCACTGCGATTTTAAAAAGATTTCGGTTGATGCGCTGCTCCGTTCCGTTAATCACAGCCTCCACCGATGAAGTAATTCTCGGCGAAAGATAATTAATGTTCTTCTCCTGCTTGAGATAGCCGATATAAAAATTTGTTGCCTTTTCAATAAACTCGCTGCGAGAGCCGCAGTTATCGCTCTCGAAACGATAATTCACTTCCTCCATTGTCTTAGGATAAAGCCACAAAGGGAACTTAATTTTATTCGAGAACCCCTCACTATTTCCCTCAACCGCCTTATTTTTCGGACCTTGCAACTCCGAATTTTTGGTTTTTCCCATTTTACAACCCCTTTCCGTAAATGCCAACAATCGTGATTGCGGCGGGCTTTGCCCGTCGCTGTAATCGGCTCGGCAACGCCGAGCCTTTAACTTGCATCAAAATAATATCTCCGCCTCGCTCCCGACTCAGCGCAGAGCCGTTTCACCAACTCTGCGAAAATCGCCCCGAATTTGCCCGAGAACTGCGCGGAGGTAAAACTACCCTACCTTTGTGCCAAAGCCGCACACGGCTCGACACAGCCGCCCGAAAATCGGTCACGGCTGCTCGGTCGGTTTCGCCGCAGCGGATTTCGGCTTTTTGGCGGCCTGCTGCTTTTCGGTCATATCAATAAAATCGCGCACGTTCTGCGGCACAATTTTGCCGTAAAGCTGCTCGGCATATCGGGTAAGCTGTTCGTCAAGCGAAGTCTTTTTCTCCGAGAGATACATTTTCAGCGCAAAGATTTTTGCGTCATCAAGCAAAATATTTACCGTATTTTTCATGGTTGCTCCTCTCAAAAAAATGAAATTTCGATCTTCATATCCTGCTCCACCTCGTCCTGTGTGATCGTGTGCGGCTGCGAAAACATATCCACATATTTCGCACACTGCTCGTCCGTAAGCGAACAGAAATCCTCGCCGTTGTCTCCGCAAATTATGAACGGTCCGGCGACAATTCCCTCGGGGAAACGCCTGTTTCCCTCCATATTGAGGAGCTTCGCTTCTTCGTTTCCGACCATCACCACGCCCTGCTCCTTGAGAAAATATATCGGTTCAATCAAGCCGCCGACCGCGTCATGAATCGACTTATAATCATCGCCGATCTCCGTCGCGTATGCGGGTTTGTTAGGCTCTACAATAACAACTTTCATACGAATTTCTCCTTTCAAAATTAAAATAATCTTAGCTGAAATCCTCCTCCAGCTCGCTCTCGGATTCGGAAATTTCAACGTCTACGTCCTGCTCCGTTTCGGAACATTCTTCCTCAAAATCTCCGCCATCTTCGGGATCGCAAATCGTAAGATTATCGTTAATCCTCCGTGTGCTTTCGGGATTTCGTATTCTCTCCGCTGCGCTCTCAAAGCTCTCGAGGTAGCTGTCGGGGCGTTCGTACCGCCGCATAATTACGAGGTTGTCCTCCGCGATAGCGCGCCGCAAATTCTCCGCGTAATTGATAACAACGGCGATACAAAACTGCTTATATTGCGTTTCCGAAAGGCTTGGTGCTTGCTCCCGAACGAATTTCAAATTCTTGTTCGCGTCGATAATTTCCATAGCTTTCCGAGCGTTTTCACGGATTTCATCGGGTCGAGCCATGTAGTTCGGGTCGACCTCGGGCGGTGTTGCCCGATAGTAAATATCGGGCAAACCGAACAGCGAATTTCCCTGTTTTTCAAGCTGTTGCTTGTAATAGAGGATGTGATTGCGAATCAGATCTAATCCGACACCATCCGTCCAAAACGGGTCAGAGCCGCCATTCGTGAACACCTCATCCCATTGAGCATACTCTTTTTCAAGTTCCGCGGCATAGTCCGTTTCACGATTTCTTTTGCTCATAATGACATACCCTGAGACAGCGTTTCATTCTGCTCCTGTGACTGCGCGAGCTGCAATTCCCGCTTATCGTAGCAGTAGCAATAGCAGTCATAATTGCCGCGCTCGGGGCGACATCGAAGGAGAAAAAGGTGGTCATCGGTTTCCACAGAAAAGCCGTAGCTTTCGTTTAAATTAAGGCTCTGATGAGCAGTACAGTAACGATGCATTTCACTCCTGTTTTTCAGCAACCCGTCCTTGCGGAGGCCGTTCACGACCTCATCCAACTCGCTGCGAAACGGTGCTGTATTCAAGTCCGATCTGTTATCCCACCATGACGAATAAAACTCGCTCCCGCTGCCGAAATCCATTCGCAGATGACCTACGCAAGCGTTCCGTAGAGCGGGTTCACAGTCCGAATAAAACATAGAATGCTGTTCCGGCTCGGCGCATTTTATTTGATATTTCACGACAAACCTCCCATCTCAAAGCTGTTTTCCTGCTCCTGTTGCGGAGCTTCTATCATCGAATACAAGTGACTGCCGTATTCCGAAACTGCGCCGTATGTTGTGATTGAACCGCCATTTTCACGGAGAACATTCTGTGCTAATTCGGCGGCGTTAACGCCCTCCAAAAGCGATCTGTCAAAGTCGGGCGGCAGCATTTTTGAGAGATACTTTATTCCAAACTCCGAGGCCTCGGTCACAGATCCGTCAAATTCGTAGCCGTCAAGGCTATCCAAAATATTCTCTGCCATATCCGCGTCGGCTCGGTTTTCATGTTGAAGAACCGCCTTAAATTTTGCCGCGTCCTCACGTGAAAGCTCCAAGTATTTTATAGCGATCGCGTTCAGCGTGCAGATATCCTCCATGCTTTCAATCGCCGAATAATCTATCTGCGGAATTGCGAGTCAAAACACATTAAAACGCACTCGTCAATATGCTTCTCGCCAAGCTGCCCGGCGATTTCCTGTATATGTTTTTCGTCAGAGGGCAGCGTTAATACTTCCGTTTTCACTTTGGAAATATCCTCCGGATTTTCGGGAACTGCCGCCACTTCAAGCCTGAAAACCCAATCCTCCTGCTGTTCGGGAAGCTCCTCGTCATATACGAGAGCAGGTTCGTAGGAATTCGCAATAGCATAATAACCGTCAATAAAAACGCCACCCTCACGGTCTGCCATTGCCCGTCCAACCTTGTCGGGGTCAAGCCAATCGTAGACCTCGTCGGGAACATCGTCGAGTTCTTCAAGCATTTCATTTTCCAGAACAATTTCGCCGTATTCATACACATTTTTGCATGTATAAACGGGTATTGTTTGAAGATTATATGTGCGGTTTATCGCTTCGCTTATGGTGTCCATCGGCTTGTGCAAAAGCGCTCTGTAAGCGTATTTCTCGGAGGTATCCCCGCTTATTTCCTCAAGCCTTTTTGCCAAAAAATTCAGCTCGTCAACGGTGGGTTCTTCGCTGAATTCATAACCGTTTAACTCGGGAAACTTGTCGCATCTTTCAATGAGCACATGCGTTTCCCCGAATACTTTCGCCCTGTCCATTGCGTCAATGATTGTGTTTTTGTTTGCGGGAAGCATGGCATAGGCAGTTCTATCGCCGCCGCTGCCGACTTCCTCTATTGCTATTTCAAATGTCATATTTGCCTCACATTCCCATATTCATGCCCTGCGTTTCCTGCAGGGCGCAGTTTTTTCTCAGGCTTTCGACCGCTTCCAATGCACTGTCAGCGTCATGGAACGGCGCGATTTTATTCGCCCTCACAAACGAATTGAATGCGTTATCTCCGCAGTCAAGGCGCAGCTGATTGAGCTCCTCAGCGAGTTTATTCAGCTTTGAAAAGGGCTGTTTTTCAAGCTGCGGAACTTTAAATTCCGGACCGTAAGCGTCTATCAGAATTATTTCGCACTTGTCGAGATTGTCTGTTTCAAGCTCATTTGCGAGTTCCTTTTGATTGCGGTAATCAAGCGGCAGAAGCGCCGAACCCGTTTCGCAGGTTGTGTTGCTTACAATGCGGATCGTAAAAACGGGACGTTCCAGAATGTGCGCTGCCACCTCTATTTGATATAGACTTTCAAGGTCTTTTATAGTGCACGGAATTCCGTCAACAAAATTCGCCGCGTCCTTATTGCCGATAAAAATATTTATTTTTGACCGCGGCAGATCGGGACAGTTTTGATTGAAAACAAACCCTATTGTTCGCTCGTCAAAATCGAGCGTAATTTTGAACGGGGTAAAATCGTTGAACGACATCTCCGTTTCCCGGTCGCAAAAAACGCTTTCGGAGATATGAAAAAAGAGCTTTTCTCCGCAAACACTTTCGGGGAAATGCTCGTCGGCTTTCATCAGCGGAAACATTTCCGAAGCGCTGACCTTGCCCATAAATCCGCTTTCATTCAGCGCGTTCGCCATCTTTTTTGCGCTGCCGTAAGCAAGAAACGGGTAACTGTACCCGCCCGCTGTTTTGCTGCTGAAAAAGCTCTCCCGTCCGTCTTCAATTACGGTGTATATTGCGTTCACATGCGTTCCTTTCCGTCGGCGATCCACCGTCCCGTGTCATCACGAACGCGACCGCTGTCGTCTATCGTCAGCTTTTTTCCCTCGGAGAGCGCAAGGTGTATCACCTTGCAGTTCTCCGCAGTTGCGCCGACATAAGTTCTGTTGTCGTAAATTTCTTTTTCCGTCATGTGACCTCCCCATTTAAATAATCGTAAACTTTTTGAATGTATTGGGACATATTTCCCGTTATTTCATATTGCGGAAACTGCTCCGAAACGTTCTGCAGAGACGTTTCAAGTTGCTCAAAAGACAGTCCGTCAAAGCAGTCGCAGAACGTTCCGTAATCAAAATCCTCATCAAGTTCGCCGCCGAAATTCAGGCAATAAAACACAGCCCTGACCATGTTTACGTCAAGGCTGTGTTCCTCGTCATTTTCTTTTTCGGCAATAATTTCATCAAGCTCGCCGAGCCATGAGCGCATATTTTCGACCGCTTCTTTTTGCTCGTCGGTGAATTCTTGGGATATTGAAACGCCTTTGAAGCTGTAATCAAGCAGATTGTTATTCGCCGTTTCCACTCCCGAAATCATTCCGGCAAGCAAGAATATCAGTAGAATTAAAGGCAGCAAAAGCGTCGCAATAATAATCGCAACGACTTTCCATGTTCGTTTGTCGGTTGCCGCCGTGATAATCAGTTTTATAACCGCAGGGGATACCGCCATATCATCGACCTCCCGCAGTTCCGAACAGCGCCGCCTTGAAATCGGGCGCTTTCACGCACAAGCAATACCGCTCGTTGCCGCATTTATAAAGGCACACACCCTGCTGCGAAAACTGAATCAGCCCGTATTCCGATGGCTCGACCTGAAGCGTATCCATGTAAATTTTCTTTTCAATTGTGCCGGGGTAGAACAGAAAATGGTGCGTCGGAATGGAGAACAGCGGTTTGGTTAATTCGCGAACATTTTCCACGAGAAAGTCCTCAATATTCTGACTTGCCAATATAACAGCGGACTCTTTTTTGCGAACGCGCTTCATGAAATTTCGGATATACTCGACCGCCGTGAGGTTGGTCAAAAACAAATAAAACTCGTCAATGCTCGCCACCGTATTTCCTCTGCTCAGAAGCTGCTCGGACATATACGCGAGAACATTGAACAGCAGAGCGTTTCGGATATTTTTGCTCGCCTGAAGCAGTCCTTTTACGCCGAATGTTACGAAATTATTATCCGTAATATTCGTGTGTCCGTCAAAGAATTTGCTCTCCGCGCCCTTGCAGAGAGAGTGCAAGCCGAGGCAGATATTCTGCAGATTTTCGGCAGTGTATAGGCTTTTCTCTTTAGGATTAAAAGCCTTATATTCCGCTTCAATCAGTTTATAAAAATCTGACAGAATGGGGTAATCGGACGGCTGCATTCTGCTCCAATCCGTTTCATCGGATATCCCGAATTTTTCGTACAGCTTTATGAGAAGCAGTTCTATCGTGTCAATTTCACGATCCGAAAAATCCTTGTAGCTGCGGAAGAAGTCACGCAGAAAGCTGATGTGCTGAGACAGCTTTGTCTTTGATTTAAAAGCCCTCGGAGCGTCCTCATCATCGCTTGTTCCGTCATCCCATGACTTGGGTTCAAGAACGTTTATGATATATTCTCCCGACATAAGGTCGATAAAACAGCCGCCGAGATTTTTGGTCAAGTCAACATACTCGCTCTCGGGATCGAGACAAATAATATTTTTTCCGCTTTCTCGCAAATTGGTTAAAATCAGCTTGAGCAGATAGGATTTTCCTTGCCCCGAATTGCCGAGTATTAGCGTGTTGGCATTCGTCTTATCGTCCGAACGCTTATCGAAATCCACAATAACATTCCCGCCGAATTTGTCGCGTCCGAGATAAAACCCGTTCTCATCGGTTTTTCCCGAAAATGAAAAGGGATAAAGATTAGCGACGGAGGAAGCGGGGAGAACGCGTTCGAACTGCTCTCGAAACATATTTCTTCCGCTCGGCATTACGCTCATAAAGCCGTGCTGCTGACGGAGCATTAAACGGTCGACGTTTAATTTTGAGCGCACCAGCTCCGTCTGCACCTCGGTTTGCAGAATCCGAAGATTATCCAAGTTGTCGGAAATCATTTCGAGAAAAACCGCCACATGAAGCAGCGGCTCACGGTTTCTGTGCATATCCGCGGCGAGCTGTGCTACGTCCTGTAGGTTGCTCTCGGCGGCTACCGTCTGCTGCAAGTCGTTGGTGGAATTGCGCTGCATACGATTTTTGTTTGCCGCGTTTGCAATGATACGCCTTTCCTCAGCGGCGGTCACGGGGCGCGTGTAAATGCGGAGCGTCACGCCGTCCTTTTCGCCGAGATAGCGGAGGATCGCCTGTTCGCTTGTTGAAGTCGGATACTCCCGCAGCGCCCATACACAGCGGAAAGTGTTTCCGCAAATAAAATGGTCCGTGAAAAATTTGATCACGGACGGCGCTATCATATCCAAGAAATTCTTCTGCGGCTTGGTGACAAACTCGCGCTCGGTTACACTTATTTTCTTTTTCAAGATAATCCCCCCATTCCTTGATTTATCTCCTGCTCTGGAAACGCTTCGTTTTCGGGCTTGAGAAAATAATCATCGTCGCAGTCCCAGAACGAGATATACACTTCATCACCGTCAAGCGTGACGGGGCGCTGTTCGAAGCCCTCTCCAAAGCCGTCTCCAAGCTGTCCTTTGAGGTCGTCAATAAGGTCAATCATCTCAATTTTATTGAGTTCCCCGTAGGATTTCACAGTGATAACTCCATAGATATCCCTATTTCTAGTTTCCACTTTCGGCACGGCAGAGTACACTTTTTTATCAAGGTTGTCATCGTGAAAATATGCCGCCAACCCACGCTTTACAGCGCCCTCGTCGCTGTAGAGATCGGCACGGACAGCGGCGTTTATTTCGTGATCGTAACCGATATAATTTGCGGAATCCACCTCGTCAAGATTATCGCAAGGGTCGTCGGGTTCGACACGAAACGTCAGCGGGCAGTAAAGCTTTATTTCCGAAAGCTCCTTTTTAACGGCAAGCATTCTTCCGTTTTTGTTTTCAAAGCTGCCGATCTTAGGATGGCTTTTTATTGTTTCTTGAATCGCTCCACTGAGTTGTATCCTCAGCTGCGGATCGTCGAGCATTTCCTTTATTGGAACGTTCAACTCCGTTTCTTTCGGATATTCATCGAGCCAATGATCTATTTTTTCCAAGATGTATTTTTCAAGTTCTGACATTGCCGCTGTCTGCTCGTGCGCCTGAACAAGCGCTCTCGCATTCGGAATATACTGTGAATAACGGGCGTAATCCGCGCCCTCGGAATTGACAAGAAGTCCGTCGCCGCTTTCGGAATTGACAAACAATACTCCGTGATATGTGTCGTCATAAAATCCCGAAAGTTCCTTGTATGTTGAGAGGTAATAATTGCGCTCCAAAGGCTTTTCTACAAACCATTTGAACTCTGCTTTGGAAACCTCAATCACCTTTTCTACCGCAACATTCTTGAGATTAAATCGATCTGCCTTGCAAATCATATTTGCGTTTAAAATCAGTTTATCAGCCATTTAAAATCCACCTTTCTCCATCAAAATTTTCAAATTTTTCCGTAACCACATTTTGCTCAAAATAGACGGCGAGAAGCGTCTTAATGTCCTCGCCGTCGTATCGTCTTGCCGAGAATCCGTTCTCGTTAAGCGTTTTCTCAATGCGATTTAAGTAGGAGAATATCTCCTTGTCTTTCAACCCGCGAATACGCACTATAAGCAGAAATTCTCTTGCAGTAGCAGTCAGCGCCTGGATATGGTCAAGGTGCCGCATATCCATTTCGAGCAGCTTTCGCACCGCGGGATTTTCCTCTTTTTTCGAGAGAATTTTCAAGTGATTTTTGTTGCTTTCAAAGCTCTCGCGGTTGTTCACGCAGAGTATTTCGATCTCCGTCAAGCCTTTGAGAGCGCTCATCAGCGAGTATATTTTTGCCGACAGGTTCGCTTCGGACATCACGGAAATATTGCTCGGCTTGATACTGAAAAAGACCGCCTCATTTGAAGCGGTCTTTAGAGAATATTCCGTTATCCCTCGATTCCGAGAAGCTGTCGGGTGCTTTGATTGTTCTGTTGTTTTTTGTTCTTCAAGATTACCTCCTTGATTCGGTTTCATCATATTCGGAAAGTTCGGTATAATCGTCGGGATTGTTTTTGTAAGTGCGTTTTAAATAATCATTCCCGCCGTCCACGGACACCACACCGCATTTGCAGAATTTAAAGTCGTGAATATCCTTCGAAACAATTATATCACCGCACAAATTGCATTTTACACTGTTTTTAATTATCCTGCGCACGCTACCACCTCCACGACGAATTATACCACAACGATTTCCGAAAGTCCAGCTAAATTTTCCACCTGTATTCCTGCTGATCGATAAAAAAGTACCGCGTCGCGTATTTGATAAAATCGAGAATGCTTATATCGTCATGCCGTATCGCCAGAAACGCATACACAAGCGTGATTATTACGGGCAATGAAAATCCCGTCTGCGACATAGCGAACACGGAAATCAATGCGCCGATTCCGATCACGGCAAGGTCTTTCAGCCGCCATAAAAACAGCATTGGCGCGGCTTTTAAATTGTCGGGATAAATGTACATAAGTCCTCCTACTTTTTGGCGACGGAGGTCACCATCTGCTTGAGGTGAACCGCCGATTGCGCCGTATTTATAACGCCGTTTATGTTGGGTCGAGCCGCCGTTTCAAGTCCGAACAGCCCCGCAATTCTCGGAATTTCTCCCGCCGCAAGCATAACTCCCAAGCCGAGCAGCCAATAGTCCTTAAACAGAATAAGTCCGCAAACGAGCATTGTCGACTGCAAAAAAGCGGTCAGACAGGTCGCAATCACTTGCTTTACCCACATAATAAAACCGTCTGTGTAACCCCTCGGCACAGAGAACATATACATTGCTCCGACCGCTATCTGTATCAGCAGAATGCCGCCGCGCTTGATGCTCGCGAAAAAAACCTTGATGACGGCAAATCCCATCATTATCGCAATTAAAATTCCGAGCAACGGACCGAACAGGAACGTATTTATTGTGTCAAGACAAGCGTTCAACAGTGTTCCGCTGCCCTCGGGACTGATCAAACCTGTCATGTCCGCAGACATACTGCTTTGAAGCGATACCGTAAATCCATATAATTGCACGGGGACTACACAGAACAGATTGACCGCGAAAAATCCCTTAATTATATTCAACGCAAGCGCTTTCGGATCGCCGCGCCCGTTCTGCGATTCGATTGCAAAATCGAAAAGCGCGACAACAATCCCGACAATATATAAAGCCCATCCGAAATTGCTGAAAAGCTGCACGATCTGCTTTACCCAGGGCATACCGAAAAGGGCGTTTCCGGTCGCGTTCATAACGCCGAAAAAGCTGCCGAGCAGCTCAATAATTTTCTGATAGAGCAGGTCGGAAAAGTAGTCAAATATTTTCGTTACAAAATCTGCTCCAACGTCTAAAAAGAATATTTTGAGTCACCTCCAAGACAGCGATGCCCGATAAAATTCGGACATCGCCTGATGGTTATTTTTCCTCGGAGTAGAAGCTCTCCGCCGCTAAATTCATGCCGATTTTGAAACCGTTGACAAATGCGTCGATCACGACTTCGTCCTGCATTGCCGTGTGTGCGTCGCATAAATGCTCGAGCTTTTTGCGGTGTTCTTCCGGCAGAAGCTCTTGAATTTCTCGGAACAGAAGTGTAAATTCCCTTTGATACTTCTCATATTCCTTTGTTTCAAATTCGCATGAATCAGCTGGTCGAAGCCCTCCGAGATACAGTTCGCGGATAAATTTTCGGTGCATATTTTCACCCCCTTTGTCAACAGCATTATACCTTTTTCGGAGGCAGAAATCTATCACCAAAACCAACAAAAATCAGATATTTACGATCTGCCAGATATACATTGGAGCGGTCAGTGTAAACACCAGACAAGCGAATAAAATTGCCGGAGCAGCCCACTCAAAATGTCCGCTTTTTCTGTAATCGAAATACGAAAGTGCGAGTTTGGCAAAGAAGAATACCGCCAGAATAAGGTCGATAATCGGGAACACAACGTTGTTCACGACCTGCTTGATTTGTCCCGATGCAGATTTCCATGTTCCCTCGATTGCACCCGCAACATTGCCCTCCGCAAAGGCGCAGACGGACATTGCGGTCATTGCGATGATCACAACCATCGTTACGGTAATAATCCTAATTGTTTTCTTTTTCATAATTGTTAATTCCTTTCTGCTCAGTGCGACGGACTTACGTGCCAATCGTCGAATACGTTGCCCTTAATGGTAAGGCTGTCGGTCAAGTTTGCGGAAAGCATTCCCGCGGGAGTCCAGCAATCGAGCGCCCAAGTGTACACCTTGTAATTTCCGTCCGGCGTCCATATGGGCGTGAGGTGCGTACGGTTATTATAGGTGCTGTACTTGTTTTTCCTGAATTCCAAGACATTGGTCGAGGTGCTTTCAAGCAATCTCCAGTATGTCTTGTAGTAAAATTCGGGGAAGTAGGTCACAGCGTTTTGCAATGCGGTATGCTCGCCGTTGCCCGAAACAGATCCCGTGACTTTTTCGTTAATTCCATAGCCCGATTTCATTGTTCTGCCGTTTGCTGTCGGATTTTTCTCATCGCAGGTGATACGCATATTTGCGTTCATCGAAACGGAGTAGGAATTCGTATAAAACTCCCATTCGCCCTGATCTTCCCAATAGCCGTGATCCTGCCAGTAGCCGCCCGTCGTGCCGTCCGCGTAATGCACGGTGTGCCATCTCCAACGGGAAATCCAAACCCAATTCGGAATCCATTTTGCTCTCCAGACGCTCCAAGCCGCCGAGGTTCTCTGCGCTCTGCTCGGAACAGCAGGAGTGCGGAAGCTGTCGTTTCGGTCATCGGCTGTCGGATCGGGCGGAGGATTCTTGTTGAGGTCAACAATGTTCGCTGTAATATTGGTTTTGCTTGCCGAAGCGCCGCCCGTTACAGTAACTTTTATGTTCACAGTCTGCTCGGTGTTCGGCGTATGCCATTTGCACCAAACGAGCTGCGAACCGCCGTCGGGGTACACGATATTGCTCACGGTATACACCTTATTTTTGATGTAAAACCGCACGGTAACGGGGTTGTCGGGAGAATGTTCGCCGCCCGTTACGGACACGCTTGTATATACGTCCGTATCTACGCGATATTCGTAATCACTCGCCGCTACCTCGACTTCTTCCTCTTTTTCCTTAAAAGAAACAATACCCACGCCGAGATAATTGATTATATCGCTGTCGGTCATGTACGAATCCCTCGAACCGTTCCATGCCGTATAGCCGAGATCGTCCTTTTCGAGAAACATCGCCAGCGGCAGATTTTTATGCGAAAGAGGACCCATTTTATTGATAAGATCGCCGCCTGTCTGCATATTGTAGAGCGCCGCCTCAGTAGCCGTCATTGCAGTCCTGATGCCGTTGTAGGTGATGTACATGATCGGCTCGAGCATTAACTTGTAATCACCATTTGTGAGAACATCATATTTAATGTTCGTATGCGCCGCAATACGCTTTACAACTTGTTCGTCGGTAAAGTAACTGCGAATTTCCTCTATACTCGCTCCCGAACCATCGCTTATAATTGTCGGCAGCGGCTCTGTAGGATTTATAAAAGTGTAAGAGGAATTCGTTGCGGAAATTCCCGTTCCGCCAACATAGTCCGCTTTACTCACCTTTCCGAAATGAAGTGCAATATCTGAAGCATTTATATTTGTGTAGTCGATTGAAGCGGATTTCACTGTACCCGTTTCAGAATCAACCACCGTTACACGAACTCCGTCATTGCCCGGATTCCAGAAATTTTCGGAGCTGCCGTCTTTCAGACCGCCGCCACCGTTATCAATATTGGGATCGCCGCCGCTGTCCGCAAACGCAACGGTCTGCAAACAGAAAATTGCCACCATAACGGCGGCAATTATTTTAATTATTTTTTTCATTCGCGCCTCCAAAAAATTAAGCGCTAAGCCTTTCGCTTAGCGCTTTTATGGTTTATCCAAAGTAGCCTATTTTGTTTCCGTTCTGATACATTTCGGTGTCGGTATATCCGATTCCACCGCCGCCCTCGTCCTTTATCCACCCGAAGCCGTTAATGTAAATCATGCCGTCTTTTTTATCGCCGTGTTTAGGCGTATCCGAGGGAGTTTCGGGGGGTGTCTGCTGCGGATTGACCTGTTCGGATTCGTAGACAGGTTCCTGCTCGGGGTTGGTGAGCATTTCCTCGTCCTCGATCACGGGTGGAGCGGGCGGCTCGTTATCCTTTTCGGGTTCGGGGAAGTTCTGCTCGATCTCGATGCCGCCGTCCTCAATGAAGTTTTCGCTTTCCTTATCGGGATTGATTTCGGCGGGCTTGTTATCCTGTTCAGTCCCATTGCTTTCCGCAGGCTTTTCTATCTCAATCGGCTTGGTTTCTTCACGCTTTGAAGTAGATATTTCCACGCTTACAGCGGGAACGGAGCTTACCTCGGGCGTGCTTGGCGCAACTGCCTCGAGTTCGGGTGCGAACCGCGCTGCTATAAGTATTGCGAGCGCCGCGCATAATACCGTTCCGCCCCCTATTACAAGCCCTCTTTTTGTTTTCATTGTCATAAAATCACCTTTTCCTTTCATGTCGGTGCTTTGCTGTTATCTGCATTTTACCATATCGTGAGATTTTTATCCAGTCAAAAAAATGTTTTCTACAGATACAACAAAACTTTTTCTTTTTCCTGTGTATATTCATCAGAATTTCGGGGTGTATTTGGATTTCATGCAGAGCCTGATCTTCATGGGCGGAAGAATATCTCCGCAGAACGATAGCGGTACTTCCAGCGTTATATACGATGTTGCCGAGAACTGCGTGATATCTCCCGATGTCGGCGCGAACTGCGCGTTATCCACATTCACGGATAATCCGTAAACCGCAAATTCCGTTCCATCGGAATTACTCTTTATATGTTTTCCGCCGCTGCTGTGCAATCCGAGAAGCTGATCCAACCGACCATAAACATCGCCCGTAGATACCGATGTTTTCCATGAATTTCCCGAATAACGGTAACCGCCCGAATATCCCTCGCGAACGCCATCGTAGACATTGCTGTAATTTCCGACAGAGGTCGATATTACAGCGGACTGCACCGCGTCCTTAACGCCCGCCGCAATTATAACAAGCCTTATAATTTGCCACATCACAACAAAAAACATCATTCCCGCAAGCGCAATCACAACCGCCCACGGCGCGGAGGAAAAGCCTTTTTTAGAGCGAAGTAATTTTATAGCTTTTTTCACTTAAAATACACCTCACTTTTGCCCGAAGCCTTTGCGGTCAGCGTCACGGGAAAGCTCCCAAACTCGCCGAAGCCTATGTCCATTTTATAAGTGCAAGTCACCGTGAATTCCTGATTGAGCTGCACCTTTCCCGTCCGTGACCATTCGATCCTGGGAGCAATGCCTGTGCGTTCCGTCAGAACCTGCGCCCTTGCCATAGTTTCCGAGCCTATTCTTCCCGAAATCTCGGCTTCACGAACAAGTTCATCAGCATAATTGTCAAGCTGAATTTTCGCAGAGACAACGGGAGCAACAGCCATAATCAGTGCGATCACCATCACCACGACAAGCACAACGATGACAATATCGAAATATCCCTCGCCGCGCTTGCTTTTCAATAATTTTTTCATTCGCCACCTCCCGTTACGCCATTGAGCCGAGCGAGTCAAGAAGCTGCATTCCCATAACAACGAGATATGTCAGCAAGAAAAGCATTAACATTCCGAAGCTGAAAATACGAATTTTCGGCGGAATTTTTGCCGCCTTTGCTTTCAACCGCTGCAATTCAATCAGCTTGAAATCGTGAGCAAGCATTTTAAAATATACTGCCGAATCATCGCCGCGAATTACGGAAACAAGTCCGCGCACCACATCGGACAGCTGCGCCGAACCGATACGAGCTTCAAACCTTGTAAGCGCCGCCTCATAGCTTGACGAACGCATATCCGCGCACGTCACGTCTAATTCATATGCGAAATGCACTCCCGCGTGCTTTTTAAAATTTTCCATAATTGACAACACATCACGGCTCGTTTTCAGCTCCTGTTCCACTGTCGCCACAAAGCGGGGGAGTTCCTGCTCGATAGCGTCACGCTTTTCCCGCATTTTCTCGTCCGCTTTTCCATTCTCACGAAAATATATAGCCACCGCAAGGATAATGAAAAACGGAATTAAAAGCGGCATAAAAAACGCGCATGGTATCGCCAAAGCCGCAACACAAAAGGCTTTGAGAAACGCAAGCGCGGTAAATGTTTCGGGAGTCATTTTTATTCCCGCCGATTTTAATGTGCTTTCCAAACGCGACTTTTTGTACTTATCCATCGGGATAATTTTGCCGAGCTTCGCTGCAATACCAAGCAGGATAGCCTCGATATTTTTGGATAATTTCTTATCTTCACGTCCCGTGTTCATCACGGCTTTCGACGTTTTCAGATAAGGGATTTTTAAGGCGTTGGCGAGCAGCATAAACAGCCCCGTTCCCAACAGAACGCCGAATAAAAATAATAAAAACTGCATTCTTTCGCCCCCTATCTCTTGTACTCAATCGGCTTGGTTAGCTTAATTACAATTGCCGTCGAAATGAAAATCCCGACTGCTGAAACCGCCAGCACGATCTGCCCGACAACCGTATTCATCAACGAATTGTACCAAGCCTTGTTGAGCATATATAACAGCGGAATATTTCCGATCACCAGAAACGCCATTGAAATAAATTCCTTGCGGGGACCCGTTATCATGTACTCCAAATCCGCATTAACAACGCGCATATCCGACAGCTTATTCACGATAGGCGTGAGGGTGGACTTCAAGCTGCGGTCGCTCTGGCAGAGGATCAAGCTGTCGCACCATTCGTGGAATACCTCGTTGTCGATTTTGGTTTTCATGTCCAGAATAGCGGCGGTTATGTCGGGATTCGACAGCTTGATCCTGCTGATGAAATTCTCGAAAACCGACTTGACAGGAGCGTTCAGATAGTGGACGTTTTCCTCGATAGAGGTTATAATGTCCTCATTTCTCAAATATGCTGTTGTTATAATCGACAGTGCCGTTTCGAGCTCCGAAGATATTGCTTTTTTGTAATTGGTAGCCGTCGTTTTGACGTACCAGAAAGGCACAAACATCAATCCCACAGCCATTACGGGAGCAAGAAAAGCGTTTCCTATAGCAATCGAAACGCATATTCCTATCGCCGCCAGACCGAGTGAGCAAGCGCATAAAATGCCAAACATATTTGTGCGGTTGGTAAGGCGCAGAATTTCCTGCGCCTCGGATATTTCACGCCTGAAAATGTTCGGCTTCTTGCGTTTTGTCGCCTCATTTATCTGCGATTTTATGCTGTTCGGTTTTGCGAGAATTCGTGTAAAAATTCCTTCTGTAAATTCCATAGGCGATATACCGAACAGCAAGAAAAACCCGACAACCATGCCGATAAAAGCTACCGTCAAAATTGCGTTCATGCGCTCTTGCCCCCTTTCAAAAGTGCGTCCAATTCGCCCTGCGGCATACCGTTTTCGAGCAGTCGTCTTTGAAGCGACTTGGAAATTTGCTCGACCTGCTCATGCGCGCCCTTAACAATAAATTTTCCTTTTTCCATACGGTTTTCGGAAATTTTGTAGCGGTAAAGCGAATGGTATTTACGGCTGCCGTCCGCACAAATTTCGCACTCCATAATTTCCATAATGCGCCGCTGCTTGTTTTCAAGCTGCTTTGCGTACACGACTATCGGAAACGCCTCAGTGACCAAATTCAAAATTACATTGTCATCAACGTTCGGGTATTTTCTTTTGCAGAGCGTCACCATTCTGCGCCAAGTCGATTCGCAGGAATTGGAGTGAATTGTCGTAATTACCGTGTGCCCCGTCCTCGCCGCCTCTTGAGCGGAATCCGCCTCGCTGCTTCTCATCTCGCCGACCACAATATAGTCGGGGTGAAAACGGAGCGCCATATCCAGCAAATCGTCCTGCGAAATGGATTTGCGATTGTCCTCAGATTCACGCGTGATCGTATGCACGACCTTGTTCAGAATCTTATCGTTCTCATCACGCACCACCAAGTCCAACTCACGGGAGCCGCTTTCAATCGTAAGAATTCGCTTGTCGTAGGGGATAGTGGTCAACAGCCAACCCGTCAATGTGGTTTTGCCCGAAGAAGTCGCTCCCGCAACAGTTGTCGAAACGCCGTAACGGACGAGTGCGGAAAGCAGCTCCATCATTTCATCGGTAGCAGTTCCCGATTTGACGAAATCTTCCTTTTTCAGCTTCTGCGCGTTGACGATACGGATCGAAGCCGCCACGCCGACATCTTCGTCCACCAACGGAGTTTTCAGCACAGCAATGCGGATATTTTTACTGAGATGCCCAAGAATAGCTGGCGAGGTATTATCCAAAACCATTCCCGAAACGTGCAGCATTCTGCGCACTACATTGATTGCATGATCGGGAGACTCGAATTTCTCATCGATTTTTACATTATTGCCGTTGCTGTACTGAATTTCGATGTCATCCCAGGAATTTATGTTGATTTCCTCAATGCCTGTGCCGAAAATATATTTTGTAAGGAACGAAAACTCCGCCATTTCGGTATACAGCTTATCCACAAGCTCCGTCTGCGTCAGCCCCTCAACGGAAATACGGTAGTCGAGCAGATACTTGCCGATATACCGCTTGACCTGCAGCTTCACCTCGTCATTTCCCGAATTCACATTATTGATTCCGTCGATAACGAGCGCGGAATATTTGCTTGAAACGTAGGACTGCACCTCGTTCAGCACATCGGAAAATTCCCGCTTTTTCTCCGATTTAAAGAACAGGTTCTGTGTGTTGGAATTTGTTGTCAGCATAACTCAAACACCTCGTTTGCGATTTTTGAGACAGCCTTGCGGAAATCTTTGCTGTCTTTTTCGGTCAATCCCGCGAATAAATTGCCCGCAAGGAACTGCTTGTAAACCTCATCGGAATGCGGAATTTTAAAGTTTACGCCGCCGACTATCTGCTCAATTTCATCGTCAGCCTGAAAAGAGGAGACGTTGCTCACCGCCTTGTACTGCTTGTTCGCGTTGAATTTGTTGTCGAACAACAAGGGAAGCTGCGAGTTTAAATATGAAATTGACTTCAAGTCGCACGAAACAAGGCGCAGTACTGCGTCGGATTCGATCAGCGATACCGCCGAGAGCGCGTCATTGGTTATATTGCTCGTGCAATCAATGATGATATAATCGCACATTTTCCGCAGCTCGGAAAGCAATTCCTGTGCCTGCGCTTCCGTGTAAGGTGCATAGCTAAAGGCATTTTCGCCTTTCAGCATGGCAAGCATGGTGAGATACTCATTTTTCTTGTGCAAAATGGCGTTCTGCTTGATGAGATTTTCGTCCACATGAGCCGCGCCGAGAATATTTCCGAGCGAGGTTTCCGATTCCAGATCGGACGGCGGGCAGACGTAGGGCAGAGGCGGCGCGGACATATCTGCCAAAACAAGAATAACGTTTTTCTTCTGGCTTGCAATATATCTTGCCAGCTTTACGCTCATAATGGTCTTGCCCGAAGACGGCGAGCCCCACACGGCAAGCACCTGATTATCCCGTCTGTCGGGCGGCAGCTCAAAGCAATCGTTTTCGGGGTTTGCGAAATCGAATTCAAGATCGAGTTCCTCGTCATCGTCCCCGCGCGACATAAGGCTTTTAAACAGATTCGCCACTTGAGGTCACCTCCGTTTCGGAATTGTCGTCCGAATTATTTTCCGACTGCGTATCGGAATTATTTTCGGGATCAATAATTATTTTATCGATCTCGGAATTGTTTTCGCCGGAATTCCCCGCGGAATTCTTATCCTCGGCAATCTCGCTCTGCGTAGGCTTCTGCGGCACTTCGGGCTTGTCAGTATTTTCGTTTTCTTTTTCATTTTTCAAAGCCAATTCCTCCAAGTATTTTTCCTGCGCGGAAATAAATTTCTGAGCGTTTTCTGCTGTGCCACGGTATACGAGCGCGACATGAATTTCGCCCTCCGCTTCAAGCTCGGCGAGGATATTCGCCTGTTCGGGAGTAACGAGCAAGGTAACGGTTTCGGGGAGTTCCGTTTCTTCCTCGCCGTCGGGTTTCACGGTAACTGTTTCGTCATCATTGCCCTTTTTGTCGGTAACCGCGATCACCTCAACATATTGAAGTTCATCGGGAACAAGCGTTTCGCCCTTTTCCTTATAATCGACCGCGATAATTGAAACAATATCCCCCGAAATGAGCTTTCCCGAAAGACCGCCCGCAAAGCTCGGAATAGTGATTGAAATCGCTCTTTTCTCGCCCGTTAAGCCGTATAAATAGCCGTTCTCCGAAGCGGGGGTATCGCTTACTTTCGCCGAGAGAACATACTCGCCCTTGATCATCTCAGCAGCCGCATATTTCCCGACAACGTCCTCAGATTTCTGAAGCACCTCGGAGGGCATATTGTACGCGCCCACCTCTACAACCTCGATATCTTTCGAGGTTATTTCCTGCCCGATTTTCACATCATTTTTTATTCTGATGATCTTCATCGTGCTGCTTTTGGAAGCGTTAAAAAGCGGAGTAATTGCAAAGCAAATAATCAGCGCCAGCGCAATGCAAACCACGCCGAGAACCGTTCTGTTTTTCAAAAATTTCATTGTTCTTGTCCTTTCAAAGAATGAGTTTTGAAGCCAAATAGCAGATAAAAATAAACGGCACAAACGGCAGAGCCTTGTCTGCCGTCCTGCCGCGGAGCTTCTGTACAATTACGGAAACTCCATAAAAAACGAGCATAGCAGTCTGTGCAAAAAAGAGCAGCGCGAAGCTGCTCCAAAGTCCGCAAACCACGCTCAAAGCCGCGATGAGCTTGACATCACCGCCGCCGATCTTCCCCGTAGCGAGCGCCACGGAGAAGAATATTACGGCGACGATTATACCCCATAAATTCGCCAAATTAAAATTAAGCGCCGCCGTAATTAAAACAGCAGCACTGATCCAATTCGGAATTTCACGGGTTTTTATGTCCATCACCGAGCCGATGCCAAGCAATATTGTAATTGCGGCAAACTGCATAACAGAGCCGTTCATCAGCCCTTGAAATCGAACATATCCTGTACTTTCTGCGTTACGGTAGGCATAATTGTGTCGCCGAACAGAGCGTACAAACCGCCGAGGAGCAGCGCGCCGATAACGACAGCGATCAGAATCTTGATGCCGCTGTCAACGAAGTTCTCCGCGCGGTTTGCCGCAAGCATGGTATTGCTGCGAACCGCGAACCTGAGCGCCGCCGTCCTGATTGCCGCGCGGGTTCTCTGAATCTTACGGCACACCGCCGCCTTTACGTCGCTGAACTTTGCTTTTGCCGACTTAAAAATGTTCTTAAAAAAGTTTCTCATAAAAAATCCTCCATAAAATATTTATAAAATTCCCGGTCAAAGCGCCGATATCCGATCCGATAAATTCGACAAATAAATGCGGCTCGATCTCTGATCTCCAACGGCGCAAATAATTCCCGACAATTTTAATTACATCGACATCGTCGGAGCAGACTCATACGTCTGTTCCGACTGTGTAAAATTTGCCGCAGTCTGCTCCTGAAGCTGCACGATAGCCTGTTTATACGCCTCCGCGACCGCGCCGTTAAGCTGTTTTCTCAGCTCGGGTGTAGTGGGGAAGCAGAGGTCGTGATACTCACCGTCCGTTCCCTTATACGAGGGCATGGATACGAACAGTCCGTTCTTTCCCTCGACAACACGAATGTTTTTGACCGCAAAGCAGTCGTCCAAGTTTGCCGAAGCGGTTGCCTTAACACTGCCCTCGCCGGGCATCAGGCTGTTGATTCTTACGTCAATTTTCATAATTCCTCCGATCCGCAAGCATCGGCAATTGCACCGATAATGATCACGATTATTACGACCGTTAAAATGATTGACCCGATATCTGATTCCTCATCGGCACATTCCTCGCTTGCAACATACTGCTGTGGTTCTTCAACGGCTTTTATGCTTTGCGGGCGTGCCAAAAACACGACCGCGATCAGCACTATAAGCCACGTTACGAGCTTCTCCATCAGCCCTTAAAATTGAACATTTCTGTTACTTTCTGAGTAACAGTGGGCATGATGGTATCGCCGAACAGTGCGTACAAACCTCCGAGCAGCAGTGCGCCGATCACGACGGCGATCAGAATTTTGATACCGCTGTCAACGAAATTCTCCGCACGGTTGGCGGCGAGCATTGTATTGCTGCGAATCGCAAATCTGTATACCGCCGTTCTGATTGCCGCAAGGATTCTCTGAACCTTACGGCGTGCCGCCGCCTTAACGCTGTTGACCTTTGTTTTTACAAAGGTTGCCGCACCGATAATTGTGTTCTTTGCTTTCTTCAAAAAGTTTCTCATAAAAAAGTCCTCCAAAAAAATAATTTATTTATGCAAAAACCGCAGATTTCTCTGCGGAATTACATCTTCATTTCGGGCGATTCATTCTGCATCTGCTCTGCGGTAAGCTGTTCGAGCTTCTCCCTCGCCCAATCGGGAATATGCTCGTCGGCAATCACGCCGATAAAATCCTCGCGACAAAACTGCGCTTTTTCGCCGTCCGATAAGAAATGCCCAAACACTTTTCTGCCAATTTTATCGGCATCACAGCCGAAGCCGCTTTCCGCAAAAAACAACTGATTTTCGGGAGTCCTGAATTCCTCTTTCAATGCTGTATCCCGAAGAATAAGAACTTTTCCCGTATAGTCCTGCGGTTCGTCCGTTTGAACAATATGCTCCCCTGAAAATAAACCGAGTTTCGCATACATTTGCCGAACATCGCTTGTAAGTCCGTCAACCGTGCAGCTATGCGATTCCAGAGCGAATTCGTAATTATGCCGATCCTGCGCAACATGAAGGCTTTGCGCCCACTTTTGGTTCTGCTGACTGAATCTGCCGTCGCCTTTACGTATCATAATGGTATTTGCGATTACCCACATCGTTCTGTCGTAGCCGAATTCCTTGATCGTATTTTCGGCGCACTCATCGGGCAGACGAAAGCCGTCAAACTTCTCCCGAACCTGTTCATCAAGGTAATCGCGGCAGCGAATATTTTCATTGCGGCTTTCGCGCCAATCGTCAAGCTCGCCGTTATGCTTCGCTGTTTCGACCGAATATTTATACAACGTTTTCATCATAGCCCTCCTGCTCGCACATAGGCAGAATGCCTCTTTCTTTCAAGAATTCGTACAAAAACAGCCGCCCCTTTTGTATCCACGAAGTGTGCATTACCGCCTTATCCTCGTCAATTGCGTAGGTTCTGCTTTGCGTATAGCCGAGGTTTGCGTATTCCGCATAAAGTACTCATGTATTTCGCACGGCGTACTGGATTCCGTAATCGTGAAGCATTCTGTTGAACGCAATCGCCGTCATGCCGTAGTCCTTTGCGATCTGCGTTACGGGGACGGAATTTTTGCTGTGCAGAATTCGGTCATAATAATTTGCTTTCCCCGCAAGCAAGGCGTTTTCCTTTTCGAGCTTCTTGCATTTTTCCTGCTCATCGGCAAGTGTGTTAAGCAGCTTTGCGAGTTCTCTTGGATCGCTCATTGTTTTATGAAGCGTTTCGGCTGTGAAGTATGCACCATGTTTTCTCAAAGAGGGGAGAATTCTATCGCAGACCCACGACTCGAATTCCTGTGCCTCGGGTAATTTAGAGCGCATTATGAGGCGGTATAAATCGCCCTCGGGGATAAAGAGCTTTTCAATTGTTTTATTTGCGCTCTGCGGATGAGGTACTCCCCGTTTCAGGGAGTACCTACAATGCCTTGAAATAGCGTTGTTCGGCTTCTCATATCCGAGAATTTTTGCGCATTCCGTTGCGGGAAACAACGGATTTCCGTCCTCAAAAATAACGCCGATCTCGCCAAACTTTTCATGTTTAAAAAGAATTATTTTATTTTCAGTCATCTTCCTCAACCTCCCGTATTTCAATCAAACCATTATCTGCGTAGATCTCAATTTTTGCGTCCGGCGAAATTCCCGCCATCTCGAAATACTCGCGCGGAATGTTCAGGCAATCCTCGCAGTTCTCGCAGCAGCACGGGTTCGCGGACACTCCATCGTTTACGGAAACGATGAATTCATCACCTGTTTCCGCGTTCAGAATATCCAGTATCTGCGGCGAAATTTTGAAGTTGCCGCCGCGCGTAATTTTGCTTTTAAATGTCAGCATAATTGATCCTCCAAATCGTAAAGTGAAATTTGCTGATCCGAATTCAGCCTTTCGTTTAAATCGTAATTCGCAATAAGCAGCTCGCCGAACATACTGCCGCCGTCAAACCGCTGTCGGATATTGTTCAGGCGCTCATACGAATACATTTTATAACCTTTGTACAACTCGCGTATTTCGGGGCAGTCGTTGTATGAAACCAAAAACTTTCCCTTGATCGCGGTCAAAGCGTTGCGAAGCCGTTCGTGGTCGGCGGTCGTGAAACCCACGTTTTGGTAATACCCCTCGGTCGAGTAGTACGGCGGATCGCAATAAAAAAAGCTCACCTCGCTGTCCTGCGAATTGATGAGTTTCTCAAAATCCTTATTTTCAATTACAACTTTTTGCAATCGCCGCGAAGCCTGTTCAATAAGCGGAAAATTACCCCACATACTGTGAGGCTTGCCGCCGAAGCTGTCACAGGAACTTGCGTAGGAATACCTTATCAATTGATAAAAATTTGCCGCTCTTTGCACATCGCCAATCTCCGCTTTTTGACTGATGATGTGTTTTATGCGATCAAAGTCCTCTCGACAATTAAGCACATATCTCAGCTTTTCGATAAGCTCCGAGCTGTGTTCCCGAACGCAATAAAACAAATTTGAAATATTTGAATTTGCGTCGTTGAACACCTCATGGTCATTGCCCGGCGGCTTTGCGAAAAGTATCCACCCGCCGCCTCCGAAGACCTCGATGTATTTCTCATAGAACATCGGAAAGCGTGGCACGATAATATCTCGGCTGCTTTTCTTACCGCCGATCCAACTTAAAAAACTATTGATTTTTGTCACCTCCCATTGCATTGCCGCAAAACAGCGGTAACGCCCTCGTCCGAGGTGACCGATCAACATTATTCAATTTGGAGTTGTGCTGCACCTTGAATGCGGACATACCGCTGTTTCACAGGCAACACATATTTAGTTTACATGGTCTGCTCCATAGTTGGAGCGGGATTTGCGAATTCTTCGAGCGTCATTTCCTCGCCGAGATAATTGTAATCATCTTCTTCGAGAACAATTCCATCATCAGCGCCCTCAATTGGCTCTTTCACAATAACCGTTCCCCAGTGGTTGACCATGATATGGCTTTTAAGCTCGCACGGCTCGCCGGAGCAGTCATCACAGTCACGCAAATCATAAGCGTGAAGCCCCTCGGGGAGCGAATTTCTTGCAATTCGCAAATTTGTAAAAAGCGCGTCCTGACCGAGAATTTCAAAGCGTTCAAAATCCGCTTCGTTAGCGTTTATAGGCTGCATTGTGCCTCCTTTCAACTCATCCGCGGGCTTTCGCTCTGCTCGTCACGGTATTCGTAGGTCTGTTTTTCCTCGTCGAAAATAAAGCCTTCCTCCGCAAGGTCAAGCCCCCACATCTCTGCGGCAAGCTCGTAGGCTTCCTTTGACTGCGGATCAAAAAATTCATCGTGAATTATTTCGCCATTTTCAAATTCAGCCGTACCCGTATTCACGCCCAAGTCCTCGTCCGCCCAAAAATATTCAAATTTAACATCGGGAAAATTCTCGGCGAGCTTCTGAATAACGGGCATTGCCCGTGACCAAGCTGTGTTGAAGATAATTGTATTATCCTCAACGATTTCCGCGTTATAAGCCGACCATTTTGTTCCCCACGACTGCCTTGCCCACTCGAGCCAAGTTGGAACACCGTATTTTTGCTCGTTCTGAAAAGCTGTTCTGCCGAGCTCCCATTCATCGCGCCGTATATCCTGCCGCGCCCTGAGGAACGCTGCCTCTTTTTCTTTCGGAATATTCAGCAAGTCTTTTTCCTCGGTTCCCGCAAACGTATAGACATACACGAAATCCTTATACGCTTTCAGCCCTCTGTCCGTGCGGCTTCCGCACTCAATATTCAGCGATTCGGGCATCGGTATAATTTTATTGAAATCCAGAACGGAGTCCTCGCCCTTAACACTTTTCAGCAAATCGTCAATCCGTTTCTGTTCCCCCGATAAGTGCAGTTGGTTCATTATGTGGTTCGGCAATTATTTCACCTCCCTCGTCAAAAATTACATCGCGGATTTTCTCGCCGATAGCCTTTATAACGGGCACGGAAACCGCATTGCCCGCCATTTTGTAGAGGTGACTGTCGCACATTCCGAGAGCTACGACCCTATTAAACTGCTCGGAACTAAAGCCCTGCAAAAGCCACGCTTCCAACGGCATAAGTTTGCGCATAATGCCGACCCGCAGCACTCCGTTTTTGTCAATAAATCTGACAAATCCGGGCAGAGTTTCGGCAGAAGCCGCATCCATTTCAATGAAAACCCCCGAATTAACGCCCTTTTGATTGCTCACTCCCGAATCGTATCGGGCAAGCAGACACCGTGCGTTTTCGGTAAAATCAAAATTCGGGTTCATATCAAAGAAATAAATTCCCGTTTTATTGCCGCCTCCGCTGCCGCCTGCGCATTGCGTTATTGCTGTTCCCTCGGCGGAGTACACTCTTGAGCCTTGCGGTCCTCCGATAATCTCAACAGGAGCCTCGCAATCGCCGCACTCGACAGGGAATATTTTGCCGGCGCATTCCGGACGGCGATGTCCGATAATATAGACCCTTTTCCGCGTTTGGGCAAGATTAAAGGCTGCGCTGTTAAGCACCATCCATTCAAGACAATACCCCAATTCTGAAAGCGTGTAAAGGATCGTTCCGTAAGTTTTCCCCGACTGATGCCGAAGGAGCGGGGGCACATTCTCCAGCAAAAAAGCCGCAGGTCGCTTGTCTTTGATAATTCGGGCAACTTCAAAGAATAAAACTCCTCGGGGATCGACAAATCCTCTTGGATTTCTTGATGCCGCAGAATAGGGCTGACAAGGCAGTCCGCCGACGAACAGGTCGAAGTCGGGCATTTCTGCTGTATCAATTCTTGTAACGTCATCGTAAAACACCTCCTTTTCTGTGTCGTAAATGGCTCTGTAAGCTGCCGTAGCGTGCTTGTCGATTTCGCAAAACCCGATACATTTAAAACCACTCGCTTGCTCCAAGCCGCTGCGGAAACCTCCGATTCCCGCGAAACAATCAAAGAATTTAATTGCTATAAAATCACTTCCTAATTGAATTTTTTCGTCAAACTACATCGACATTTTCGGCTCCTGCGACTCCGTCTGCTCGGAAATCTTATGGAAGCTGTCCACTTCGGGACAAATTCCGAGCGATCTGCCGTTGTCGAAATTCACGTGCAGTTGCCCGATATCATCTACCGCAATTACTGTGCCTTTCGTTCCCGCAGGAATTGGTCGCGGGTCATCGCCCATAGAATCAAGCTGCACACGAGTGCCGGGCGGGTACTGCCTTTTCAGATATTCGACCTGTCCTCTGCTCATTGTCCTCATACGTTCACCTCCCTTCGCTGAATTTTTTATGCTAAGGCTTTCGCCGTCACATTTTGAGTTCGTTTGACTGTTCGAGCAATTCCTCACGCAGCGTTTCATACGCCTTGCCCATATTCGCCGCGCCGTGAACGTCATTCTCCGCAAACGCGTTTTCAAGTTCCTCAGCGGATATTCGCCACAGACCATCGAGCTTATGGCACAGCGCATTTACATCGGAAAATCTTATCGGTTTCCGACAGTCTGTCGCAGACGATTTTCGAGATTTCGTCCGTTTCATCCGTGGGATAAAAGTCGAGATATATTTTCTCGCTGCAAGTGATCGGAATGTCCTCACGAATGCCGATACTTCCCAAAAGGTCAAACAGCTCGTTTGTAGGCATATCGAATTTCACGGAATTTTTCCCGTTCATAATAAAAAATCTTATCATATAGTCCTCCAATTCAGTAATCCAATGCCTTTTCTGACCAACATAACTCCCGCGAAAATCGTCAGCGCGGTCGCGTCGTCAATCAGATTCACGTCGCATAATTCGTTCAAAGAAACACCCGCGCCGCCGCGGTATATTGATTTTGCCGCCATAAATAACGCGTATCCTTCGATGGAAATTCCCGTCAGGTCGAGTTCGTCGAATTTCATCGAATGTACCGTCAGAGATGCGCAGGCGCGTTTCCATAAAAATTTATCCGCGGATAAAAGGAAAACCGCCGCAACGTATTCGCGGCGGCAGCAATAAGGGTTTGCTATATTTTCCGAAATGAATTTCACAAATGCTTTTCTGTGAAACGGGCTTTTGAAATTTATCTTCATTTTCTCACCCCTTTCACATAAACATCTCGGGAGCGTCGTTCTGCTGCTGTTCGGGAAGGCTTTCCGAAATTTTCTCGCTCAATGTTTTGAGTTTTTCGCAATCGTCAAAATTAAGGTCACCGTTATGCCTTGCCGTAAAGTTTACGCACTTCCGAATGCTTCCAAGCTCCTCAACATCAAATACCTTATTTTTATCGATAAGCCCCGAGCGTGTTGCAAAGCCCTCCTTTGCCGCAGAATAATCGGAATAATAATTGCCCTGTGTAACGCCCTTGTTATCAAACGTCCGCTCCCATGTGACAAACTCGAAGCCGTATTCGGTACTCTTTGCCGCAAGCACCGTGCCGTTAAACTCCGACAGACAATGATAATCGCCTGTCAGACCCTCTGCCTTTAACAACGGCGATTTCTCGTAAGCATTGCAATATTCGTTGACACTCCTGACAACACCCTTGATTTTCAGGTATTCATCATCGGAATTATCGTTCGAATTGTTGATCATTCTGATATCGTTCACAAACGCAGCTGTCCTGCCGTTCAGCGAAACCATAAGGAAATCTCCGTTTTTAGCGACATCATAACCATTATTGAGCAAGCTGCGCTTAACCTCGTTCATGAAAACGCTTTCGGTCTGTTCCATGCGTATTTCCTCGGTTTTCAGCATATTATTCAGTCCGAAGATGTCTTTGGTGTGCTTGACCGCGCTGATTTTCTCCCGCCACTCGCCGGAGAAATTTTGCGTGTAATCCACATCGAGCTTGCAGTCCTTAATGCTGCCCACTCCAAGCCTGCAAAGTGCCTTTTTAATCGTTATATCTTCGCACGGCAGTTCGACAAGCTCCGTCAAATTGCAATAAGAGATTTCAACCGCTGCCGTTGAGTCGGGATCGCAATAATATCCTGGGAATGTGGTTCCGTTAAAAACTTCAGAAAACTCAATATCCTCGTTCACAAAGAGCAGTCCGTACTCGGTTTGAATACCCTTGCCCGAATCCAACAGCTTCCTGCCCTCATCGACAAGCCACTCTTTATTTTCAAGTTCCGAAGAGGAAATACAGCCGCGAATATTGAACATATGCGTCATTCCGACATTTTCAAGATTGCTTGTGTCCTCAATGAGAGTGAAGCGTTCGAGATTAAACGTAAGGTTGATAATGTTTTTCAAACCCCACCCGATTTCCAGTTCGTCACAAGTCAGCACAGCAAAAAATTGATTAAGTTCTCGAGCGTCCATACCGTCCATGCGCTTGGCAAGGTAATTCAGTGCATCGAGACTTACTTCGCACTCCTCCAGCACCGACAGTTCCATCGGTTCAATCTGTACGACCATTGCAGCAGGGCAGAGGTGTTCGGGATTCATACGAAGCTCGTCGAGCCACTTTGAAAGCTGCGTTTCCGAACAGGGAAACGTCATCTCCGTGACATACGGAGATCTTTGAATTGTTGCTTTGATCATTTTTGTTCCTCCATAAATTCTGAAATTCGGAAAGAGTTATCTCATTTCCATACCGAAGCCCTCATCGGGTTCATCGACCGAAGTTATGTTGACATAATCGCCGATTATCCCGAGTGCTTTCTCATAGCTGCCGCTTGCGAACACCTTATTCGTCATTTCGGACGCTTCCTCGGATAAGCCGTTTCGCTTTAAGGTTTTCGCCGATATCCCGGCAAGATGGAATATGTTTCCATCTTCCCCAATCAAAGGGCAGTCGGGTTTTGTGTGTTTGTTTTCGTTGTTCATTTGCTACCTCCATAAGTTGGTGCAGGTGACGGGACTTGAACCCACACGACTTATGCGTCACTAGCACATGAAGCTAGCGCTCTCTGTCTGCGGAAACGCCAAGCATTTCCGCTACCACCAAATCAAAGATTTCGTGCAATTCCGCCACTGCTGTTTTAAAATGTATCAGCAATAAAAAACAAGCCGTATTTCTACGACTTGTCTTGGTGCAGGTGACGGGACTTGAACCCACACGACTTATGCGTCACTAGCACCTGAAGCTAGCGCTGTCTGTCTGCGGAAACGCCAAGCATTTCCGCTACCACCAAATCAAAGATTTCGTGCAATTCCGCCACTGCTGTTTTAAAATGTATCAGCAATAAAAAACAAGCCGTATTTCTACGACTTGTCTTGGTGCAGGTGACGGGACTTGAACCCACACAACTTATGCGTCACCGGCACCTGAAGATAGTGCTTGTCAAGCTGCGGAAACGCCAAGCATTTCCACTACCACCAAATCAAAGATTTGGTGCAATTCCGCCACTGCATTTTTAAACGTATCAACAATAAAAAACAAGCCGTATTTCTACGACTTGTCTTGGTGCAGGTGACGGGACTTGAACCCACACGACTTATGCGTCACTAGCACCTGAAGCTAGCGCTCTCTGTCTGCGGAACAAGTTCCGCTTCCACGAAATCGAAGATTTCGTGCTGTGGAACAAGTTCTGCTTCCACCAAATCAAAGATTTGGTGCAATTCCGCCACTGCTGTTTTAAAATGTATCAACAATAAAAAAACAAGCCGTATTTCTACGACTTGCCTTGGTGCAGGTGACGGGACTTGAACCCACACGACTTATGCGTCACTAGCACCTGAAGCTAGCGCTCTCTGTCTGCGGAACAAGTTCCGCTACCACCAAATCGGAGATTTGGTGCAATTCCGCCACTGCCGTTTTAAAATGTATCAGCAATAAAAAAACAAGCCGTATTTCTACGACTTGTCTTGGTGCAGGTGACGGGACTTGAACCCACACGACCTTGCGATCACTAGCACCTGAAGCTAGCGCGTCTGCCAATTCCGCCACACCTGCGTATTTAATGCGTTGCCAAATAGTCAACGTTGATATTATATCATAGCGGAGCTTCAAAGTCAAGTGTTTTTTGAAAATTTCTTCACCTTCCGCATTATCGGAAAGTTCTGATTCTGATATGGCTGTCTTTAATGCTATTGATTTTCCAATCTTCTATGAAAAAAAATAAAGGACACTCGAAAATCGAATGTCCTTTACACTGGTGCGGGAAATGGGACTTGAACCCACACGCCAATACTGACACAAGCACCTCAAGCTTGCCTGTCTGCCGATTCCAGCATCCCCGCAAATCAGCTTGTTTATTATATCAGATAATTTTGCATTTGTCAAGCACAAAAATTTACATTTTCGTTTTTTATTTTACGCTGTCGCTTTTACAGCGTTTTATTTATCTGCTGTAACTGTTGCAATCAATGTTACACTACCGAAACATCTATCTTCAGCTCGCCGTTTTCGTCCTCGTACCATGTTTCCCACGCAAAATACTTATCCCAGCAATCGCACTCGCTGAAGTCCATATATTCCGCATTGAACTCCTCCGCTTCTTCCGTCGGCACAAGCCAGCCGCTGCAATCACTTGCAATCAGCCCGTTCTTCACCTGCTCGTGACCCTCTTTGCAATCAAGGAAAAACACGCTTCCCTTTTTTGCGGCAGTCTGCTGAATCATTTCAATGAATTTAGTAAATCCGAGTGGCTCTCTCGTTCTCAATCCTGTTATCATTGTTAACCCCTTTTCTGCTTATTCTATATCAAAAACATAACTGCAACTGCTATTCCAATACAAAATGACATCACTAATAAAAGGCAAATAACTGCAACAAAACGATATATTCCTTCTAAAAAATATGTATTGCTCTTTTCGCCCTTCATTCTTCCGACCTTACAGATACCGTAAAATACAAACGCACCTAACGCAATGCCGATAATTACAGCCAAAGCAACCGGACTTAATTCGTTTCCTGAGGTGGCGGTAGCGGTAGCCGTACTGCCGTAAGCGACCTGTCCTTCCGTCAACAATCGTATCATAAAAACTTCTCCTTATATAATTTATTAATTTAATTATACCACCGCACCTTTCCAAAGTCAAACCTAACCGTGTCTTATAATTCGCTTGATGCCGAATATATTTCTTTTCGAAAAAGGCGATTATATCCCGACAGATAAAAGCCGTCCACTTACCAAAAACGGCTCGTGAACGGCTCTTTTGCTGTAAGCTCGTTACATCTGGAGCGATTCTATTACCGCCCCTACAGCTTTTATCGCTTTACCGGTTGCCTTCTTGACATTCTGCGTCTTGTTTGAGGTCATAGCCTTTGTTGCGGCAAAAGCGATGCCGCCTGCCACCATTGCGGTAGCGGCACATATCATATTATTGGAAGTTTTCTTGCTCATTTTTCCGTTTCCTTTCATAACCGCCTTTTTCGGCTCGATAATATAATGTGCCGCCGCTAAAAAATTATAGCTTGATAAATCTGACATCAGAATTTGCCTTATTATCCTCTTTGTGCATCAGAAATAAAGTGAGCTATATAAAATTTACATCTCGACAATATGATAATTTTGTGCTAAAATAAATGTATGTGTAAAAAGAAAGGTCGTTTTTTAATGTCACAGCATAAAATAATAGCGGCTATCCATGACCTCTCCGGCTATGGAAGATGTTCGCTTTCTGTTATATTGCCCGTTATCTCTGCTATGGGGATACAGGTCTGTCCGGTGCCGACCGCCGTTATGTCAACTCACACCGGCGGCTTTACCGATATTGCTATGGAGGATCTTACAGATCATATTTCAGCCTGCTATAACCACTACGAAAAACTGCATCTGAAGTTTGATGCAATCTACAGCGGTTTTCTCTCATCTCCGAAACAGGTGGATTGCTGTCTTGAATTCCTTCACGGAAACCCCGACTCACTTAAAGTAGTGGATCCGGTAATGGGCGACAACGGAAAACCCTACAGCACTTATACTCCCGAACTTATCCGCAGGATGAAGGAGCTTGTTGATGCCGCAGATGTTATAACACCTAACCTCACCGAAACATGTATGCTTCTCGGAGAGGAATGCCCTCTCGTAATGTCGGTGGCACAGGCACGCTCGTGGCTTGCCCGCCTCAGCGACAAGCCCGGAATAGTAGTAATAAAGGGAGTACCTTTGATAGACGATGACGGTCAGAAGCTCTCTAACGTAGGCTTCGACAAGGAAAGCGGCAGCTTCTGGCGTATCGACTGGGATCATATTCCCGTACATTACCCCGGCACAGGCGACATCTTCACTTCAGTGCTTACCGCATCGTTACTGAAGGGCGAAAGCCTGCCTATTGCCCTTAACCGTGCAACCACGTTCACGGAAATTGCCGTTAAAACCACCTACAGCTACGGTACCGAGCCACGACTTGGCGTGCTGTTTGAGGATTGTCTTAGCTGGCTTATGACCAATACGGTACTGTGCGACTACCGCAAGCTCTGATAATATCCGATATTGCTTTTTACCGCTTTGCCGCATTGCAAAGCGGTTTTGCAATTTTCGTTCAAAAAAATCAAAAAATTGTCGAAAAAGGGTTGACAAACGTTTGACTTTGTGATAAAATATTATCTGTTGTCACGGCACAGCAAAAGCCGATGAAGCCGAGAGTAAAAAAATTAAAAAATTTTTAAAAAACTCTTGACAAGCGGTTTTCGATATGATATAATATAACACGTCGGTTGACAAGAAACAAATTAACAAGCTGGTGTAGCTCAGTTGGTAGAGCAGCTGATTTGTAATCAGCAGGTCGGGGGTTCGAGTCCGTCCACCAGCTCCAATTTTTTCTTTAACTTAATATGGGAGTGTTCCCGAGTGGCCAAAGGGGGCAGACTGTAAATCTGTTGCGTTTCGCTTCGGTGGTCCAAATCCACCCGCTCCCACCAAACCCGTAAGATTTTCTTACGGGTTTATTTTTTATATAATTTGCCCCCTTGCCTGTCAAGACAGACAAGGGGGTATTGTCAAAAATCAGTTTTCAAGATATTTCAGGAAATCGTCAAAAATCGCTCTGTAGCCCTGCTCGTTTATATGCAAGCCCTCTATTGTGTACTCGGCTTTAAGCCTGCCCTGCTCATCCTTAAGTCCGTCGTTTATATCTATATAGTGCTGACCGTGCTTTTCCGCAAGCTGTTTTACAAGTGCATTTGCCGCCGTTATCTTTTCGTTTGTGCGGATTTTCAGGCACTCCTTCATATTTTCTGCGGCGGCTTCATAGTTTACCGGATAATATGCCATAAGGTAAATTTCCGTTTTCGGCAATCGCTGTTCTATCGAGCTTATGATACTGTCATAGTGCTCCATTATACGATTCATAGGTATTCTTGAATCACTGAGATCATTTGTACCTATATTTATAAACACTCTTCTCGGCTCAAGCTCGAACACACAGGTATCAAGCACCTGCATAAGCTCGTCTGTTATATACCCGCCTATCGCACGATTATACACGGTAATGTCCAAGCCACGCTCATCGAGAAATTTATTCACAGGAAACATCTCCATAAGAGAAGATCCCGTCAGCACAATCTGACCCTTTACAGCATTCTTGTTTTCTTCTTTAAAGCGTTCCAACTTCATTTCCTTATCGGTCATCAAATATCCCTCCCGGACGTTGATACTGTAATCATACCACTAATGATTATAATTGTCAAATGCTTATTATTATTTTAGCTGTGGCGGACATATACCATACTTTAAAATTCATATCCAATCCTCTTAATCTGCTTTTGCATACAACAAGCCTTGCTCTAATCAGCCTAAAAAGCAGAAAATGTCAAAATATACGGTTTATTATATTCTAAACCTCATAAAAGTGCAAATTTCTCCTTGACAAACCTTTTCCTTTGTGCTACAATAATTATCCAAACAAACGGGGCCGTAAAGGTTTCGACGGGGATTGTGAACCCGGCTAAGCACGCAGAGATCGCCTTATCTCTTTAAACGGGGCATTTTTAAAATTAAACGCAGACAATAGATCTGAATTAGTAGCTGCCTAAGTGCGCTACCGTCCTTGTAGAGAGCGCTGTGGCTCTATAAAGGGCGTCGACTAACAGCCAATGTTTTCGGTGAGAGTCCTGTAACCGTCAACACATCAAAGGACTACCGGACTTCTATCCTGTGGGTCGGAGCGGAGAAAGGGAATTTCAAAAGACTTCACTAAGCGTGTAGAAAGGTTGGCGGATCGGTTTTCGGACAGGAGTTCGATTCTCCTCGGCTCCACCATTTTTTCCACGCTCATATATATGGGTGTGGAATTTTTTATTTACGGTAGTACAAAACGCATAAAAATTATCCCACATTTTGCTGTCACTGACAGCACTGCCCTGACACCGCCGTAATTATAATATAATCACCTTTGACTTTTAAATCCCGATATGCTATACTGAACTTGAAAACCGGAATTATTCCGGCTAACGATTTAATGGCAGATAATATGTATTTTCACGCATCAAGGAGAAAGTAATAAATGAAACTTTTATTCAAGCAAAGATTATTCTCGTGGTTTGACAGCTATGACATTTATGACGAAGCCGGAAATACTGCGTTCGTTGTAAAAGGTGAGCTTGCATGGGGACACCTGCTCCGTATTTATAACTCCTGCGGAAAAGAGGTCGGATACATTAAGGAAAAGGTGTTTACCTGGCTTCCGAAGTTTGAGATGTATGTCGACTCTCGTTATGTCGGCTGCATCAGCAAAGAGTTTACATTCATAAGACCCAGATTCAACATTGATTATAACGGCTGGAATATAGACGGCGACTGGCTTGAGTGGGACTATAACATCCGTGACTGTACCGGTCGTTACATAGCTTGTGTATCCAAAGAAATATGGAACTGGACAGACACCTATGTGCTTGACGTGCAAGACCCACAGGACGCATTGTATGTATTGATGCTTGTTCTTGCCATCGATGCGGAAAAATGCTCAAGAAATGACTGAAAACGCATAAAAATTATCCCGCACTCTGAGGTGCGGGATAATTTTATATGTCGGTTTACTTTTATACCGATATTACTTCTTGAACATACCGAAAACGCCTTTCAGCTTTGATTGCGGTGCAGTTCCGTTCAGCTTGTTTTCGGTATTTGTGAGATATTCATTTGCTTCGGTCGCCTGCTCTGATGTTATGCCGAGTTCGGGAAGAAGCTCTGCAAGCTCGTTCCTTGCATTATTGACATCGGTTACTGTGTTGTAAGTCTTACTCTTCACGAATTTAAGAGCCCTTTCCTTTGCCGCTTCTTCTCTTGTTGCGGCGGTTTTGATAAGTGATACCTTTCTGAACTTTTCGTCAAAATCCACCAGATGCTTTTTGATAATACCTATATACTTATCCTTTACGGGAGTCCTGAGCTGTGACAGCTTATCCTCGATTTCAAGCAAGTTTCTTTCATAGCTCAGTAAAGGCTCATTTTGCGGAGGTGCGACCTTGAACATTATATTCTGTATCTCCTCAAGCTCCTTTTTGGCGAGGGCGGCATTCTCCCTGTCAGGAAGAACCACTCCGTCAACCGTATTCAGCTTGTCCTCCTGTGCCTGTATGTAATCTGTCGCATCGGTTGCGAGCGTCTTTTCTATACCAAGCTTCGGCAACATGTCATCAAGCGCCTTTATCGCCTTGTCAATGTCATCATAGGTGCAACCGGTCGGGGCTATGGATTTTACCAGCTTCAATGCTCTTATCTGCGCCGCCTGCTGACGTGTTTCAGCCTTTGAAAACGCTCCTGTCGTCTTGAAGGTCGTATCAAACTTTGCTATATAATCGTCAATAATCGCAATATACTTATCCTTTACCGGCGTCTTGTAACTTTCGAGCTTTGCCTTTACATCGAACAGCTTCTGCTCATAATCGAGAAGAAGATCGGGATTCGGTTTCGGTACATCGCTCATTATAGCGGTAATCTCCGCAAGCTCGGCTCTTGCCGCTTCTGCTTCTTCCTTGCTGTTGAAAGCAATTCCGTCAACGGTATTGACATTGAGATAGCATTGTCTGAACAGCTCACTAACCTGCTCTGCTTCCTCAAAGGTTATTCCGACCGTTACCAGAAATTCATCGACCTTCTGCCTTGCATCAATCAGATCCTGCTCGGTGTAACCCTTGGGAATCACGCTCTTTGCAAAATTCAGCGCTCTTTGTGCCGCCGCTTCTTTTCTTGTTTCATACACCGTAAATCCTACTGTACGGAATGTTGTGTCGAACTTCGCCTTGTATTGCTCGATAATTCCGATATACTTGTTTTTTACGTCTGTTTCATAAGATTCCAGCTTCGCCTTTGTTTCATCAAGCATTTTCTCATAAGGAAGAACGCTGTTCTTGTCAGGCTTCGGCACAGCATTTACTATTGCCGTTATCTCGTTAAGCTCTGCGGTAGCCTTTAAGGCCTCTTCCCTGTTTGCAAACTGTATTCCGTCAATTACACAAAGGTTCTTTTCGACCTCGTCCAGATAAGCGTAAGCGTTTTCCGCCTGTGCCTCGGTTATACCGAGATGCGACAAACGCTCGGTCAGCATCTTAACAGCGTTGTCACGCTCTTCAAAAGATGTTATTCTCATGCCCTTTACATATTCAAAGGCTCTTATTGCCCCGGCTTCTTCTCTCGTCAGGCTATGATCAAATTTTCCCTCTTTCCTGAAAAGCCTGTCGAAATCAGAAAGCAACGCATCTATACTTTCAAGATATTTGTCCTTCACTTTTGTTTTGAACGAATCTATCTGCTTTCTCTTTTCGATAAGGTCGTTTTCATAATCAAGGTCAGACTTGTCGGTCGGCTTTGTAACCGTTTCAAATATCGCCGTGATCTGCGGAAGTTCTTCTCTCGCAAGGTCCGCTTCCGTTCTTGAGTCCATAAGAACGCCGTCTACGGTGCAATATAGGTCATTGAAATATTTAAGACGTTCTTCCACTATATTCCTTGCCTGTACAATCTGTACGGTGCTGAGCCCTATCTTTGCGGCATACTCCTCCATAAGCCCCTTGCACTTCACGGCATCTTCTTCGGTTTCACCGATATTATCGTTTACAAAGCGAGCAAGGATATCATTCTTGATGTCGAATATATTCACACCGAAAAATTCGGAGAATTTTCCTATGGAGTCATCCTCATCGCCCATTGTATCAATCAGCTTTGAATAGAAACTGTCCTCGTAAGGATCAAGCTCGAATATCTGCACGATAAAAGCATCTCTCTTTTCGGGGGGAAGACTTATAGACATCATATTGTTGAACATAGCCTGTGCTTTCTGCGTATCAGCCGCACTCACAGTACCGTCAAACTTTATTGTGGTGTTCTTCTCTACTATATCAAGCAGTAATAAATGCAGATTGAAGCAGGAATCATAAACACTGTTCACCATATCCTGACGAAGACTCATTGTATTAAAAAGTTCCTTTATCTGTGAACGTGCATAGCTGCGGCTCATCATATTTCCGACCGCATTAACAAGGCTGTACGCTATACCCTCGGTGATATTCATTGCCGTTGCATCAAGCTGATTTGACCAGGCATTTATGGCATTTCCGCCGAATGTAGCCGACTGCCAGCGAGGTCTGCTCTCTTTTCTCAGTTCTCTTGCATATTCGGCATCATTAAGATCGGTAAGTATCTTTTCATACTTTTTGTCAATGACCTTGAACGCTTCTGTGAATTCGTCAAAATACACGCCGTCAAAAGCCATATTCACAACAGCATCTTTATCTATTGTATAAATATCCACGCTGATTATATCCTGTATCAGTTCGAGCAGAGCCTTTTCAATACAGTATACAAAAGCGCTCGGAGCATTGTTTATAAGATCGTCAAGATCCTCAAACTGCTCGTTTATCTCTGCGAATTTCGTCCGCGCTTCAAGAGCCAGTTCCTTGTACTTGTTTCTGATAATGTTATAAATGTTCCTTTCAGGAGTAATTGTAAACGGAACATTGCAGAACTGAGTTTTCAGTTCATGATTTTCACTTTCGATAATGTTTTTTAAATCTCTCGCTTGCATCTGATTTCCTCCGTTTGAATATTGACAGCCTTGCGGCTTTACTGCATACGAAACGTGTATTTTGATATAACCGATATAAAATTTGCACATTCCGTTTATTATTTTTCATATTATCACACAACAAATGCATTTTCCACCGTCAAATTCCACGCAAAATTCCTGTCGAATTGTCATATTGCTGTAAATCCCATTATTATGCCAAATTTCAGTTAAAATATTTTCCGTCGCTTAGTTGAATTTTCCTCCCTGCCCTTAAGCAAAAAATTACAGCCAAAGTAAATCTGTCGGACAAGTATATTTTTCAGCGTGACACCTTCCCTGCCGTAAATCAAGCCGCAAAACAGCCACGAAAACAGCTCACTTTTCTCTTGACATTTACCGCCTGCCGTGCTATAATAACTCCGTTATTGATAACGGCGTTATTGATTTTGCGGAGGTGGAATTTTGGCAAATAAGGATCATTCGCTTGATGACAAAATCATCAGGGCGGCATATTCTGAGTTTCTTGCTTACGGCTTTTGTAAAGCCTCGCTCCACAAGATTTCCGAAAAAGCCGGCGTCACCACCGGAGCAATCTACACAAGATACAAGAATAAAGACGCACTGTTTGTCGCTCTGCTACAGGATTTTTTTGAAGCGATGAAGGCTATGTTCGCACCTGTCGCAAAGGAATACGAAAAGGCAATGCTCAGTGCAAAGACGGAAGATATTCTCAGTGCCATAAACGCTGAGGAAAAAATATACTTTGAACTGCTTGCCTCGCACTATGACGACTGCACCTTATTCTTCAGCCGCAGTGACGGAAGCTCTGTCGAAACAATGCTGAACGACCTTATGGAACAGAAAACACAGCAAACTGTCGATTTCTTTTTCCGTGTTTACGGGAAAAAGCCAAACGCCGATGCTATCCGTCTTATTATGGGAGCGCAGTTCTGGAATTTTCGTCAGCTGCTGGATAAACGCCCGGACGAAGACAGGATGTTCGCCTGCTTACGCTCGATTTTGGATTTCACCAATGCCGGTTGGCGACAGCTGTGCCTTACTTTGAAATAACAGCTTTTAATTCATGGGCGGTGATGCCGCCCGTTTCTTACAACATATGGTTAGACTGTCCTAACCTACAGAAAAGAGATACCTATGATAGATTTTGAATTCGAATTTCAATATTCGGAAGAAAGTACGCCTACGCTCCGAAAAGTCAGCGGAAATATTCCTGCGGGGCGATGCGTGGTGCTTTGCGGCGGAAGCGGCTGTGGCAAGTCCACGCTACTGCGATGTATAAACGGTCTGATACCGCAGTTTTACGAGGGAGAGCTGACAGGCTTCTGCCGCTTAGACGGGCAGGACACAGCAGACCTTAGTATCGGTGAAATCGGGGAGCTTGCGGCATCCGTCTTTCAGGATCCTCGCAGTCAGTTTTTCACTGTAAACAGCTCCAACGAGGTCGCATTCGGGCTTGAAAACCACGGCTTGCCTCAGGAAAAGATACGGGATAGGGTAGATGAAGCGTTTCGGACATTTCACCTTGAGCATCTGAAAAACCGCAACGTCTATGAGTTGTCAAGCGGTGAGCGGCAATTGATCTCCATACTCTCTGCGTGGGCGATGGACACGGATATTTTTCTTCTTGACGAGCCTACGGCAAACCTTGACTTTGCGGCGACACAGCAGTTGAAAAATATTCTGCTTAAACTTAAAAAGCAGGGAAAGACTCTGCTGCTCAGCGAACACCGCTTATATTATCTTGCGGATATTGCCGACGAATATTGGATTATGGCAAACGGCGAGATAAAGCATAAATACACTGCCGAGAAGGCAAAAGCGCTTTTGCCGCTGCAATTGCACACGCTTTGCCTGCGTACGCTTGACCTTGAACAAATCACAGTGTCGAAAAGGTCGCCGAAACCCGAAAATATGCCGCAGGCACTCTCTGTTTCAAACCTTCGGTATGAATACGGCAGAAAAAACAGAGCAATACTTTCAGACGTAAATTTTTCCGTTTGCACGCATGAAATCGTCGGTCTGGTAGGTGCTAACGGTTGCGGCAAGACCACTCTCGGCAAGCTGATCGCAGGACTTTACCACTCTACAGGCGGAGAGATTTCCCTGTTCGGCAAGGCTCAGAAGCCGAAGCAGCTGCAAAAACAGGTTCTTTTCATAATGCAGGAGGCAGAGTTCCAGTTCTTCACAAATTCCGTCCTGCACGAGCTTCAATACGGACATAAGATAACGGATGAATTTGAAAAGAAAACAGAAACGCTTCTTAAAAGTATGGATATGTGGGAATGCCGTGACCGCCACCCGTTTTCCCTCTCAGGCGGGCAGATGCAGCGACTTACGCTGATGATGGCATATCTTTCCGATAAACCGATTGTCATACTGGACGAACCAACCGCCGGGCAGGATGCCGAAAGCCTGAAACGGTGTGCAGAATTGATTCGTGAGATGGGAAAAGAAAAGACCGTTCTTATCATTACACACGATCTTGAACTGATAGCAGATGCCTGCGACCGCTGTATCGGGCTGTGTGGCGGTCACTCCGACACGGAATTTTTCATTTGGTCGCAACAGGATCTGCAGGCGGTGCGGCGGTATATGGAGTGCTTCCATCCGACAAAGATTTCACCGCCAAATCAGTACAAGGAGCGGTTTCATCCTGCGACTAAGCTGCTCTACTGGTTAGTCTTGACTATCGTTATATCCACATCGGACAATCACCTTGTATATGCCGCTTATGCGGCGCTGATGCTTCTGACTGCCGCTGACGGCAGACTCATAACGGCGCTTCTCGGCAGTGCGAGCTTTGGTGCGCTGTGGGCGGCAAACGTTCTTCTGCCTGACACACTGTTCTCGTTTATACTGGTGCTGTTCCCACGAATAATTGCCATAGGAATTTCTATGATGACGCTTATCGGACGAAATGAAGCAAGCCGCACCCTTGCCGCACTGCGAAATATGCACCTGCCTGAGCGGTTTATTATGATTGTGGCGGTTATCTTCCGCTTTTTCCCGGTGCTTTCGGGAGATATGAAGCTGCTGCGGCAGTCAATCCGGACACGAGGAGCGTTTGTGACGCTGTGGCAGAAGCTGCGTGCGCTACCATCCTATATCGAAATTCTGACAGTACCTATGGCACTGCGGGTAATACGCATCGCCGAAACGCTGTCAGCTTCCGCAGAAACACGGGGCATCGACCTTAAACGCCGCAAAAGTAATTTTCTGTCACTTCGGTTCTCGGCGTGGGATATTTTGTTCTTCGTTGTGCTGACAGCATCTGTTGTGGCCGGTCTTATTTTGTGACAGCTGCCCTGAGTGGCTTTCAAATAAAAAATACATATAAAACCAAAGGAGTTTATAACTATGGAAACCGTAAACCGTAACAAGCTTAAAATCAAGGACATCATTACCGTTGTCCTGCTGGCGCTTATAAATGTGGTGCTGTTCTTTGCAAGCTCACTTTTATACGCAACGCCGATAACCATAATTCTTATGCCGGTATTTTTTGCCCTGCTTGAAGGCATTGTCTACTTCATCATCGGCACAAAGGTGAAAAAGCCGGGTGCTATCCTCATTTACAGTATCGTCCGTGCCATTCTGGGCGGATACCTGCCGTACATCATACTTTTCATTCTCTCCGGTGCCATTACCGAGCTGCTGCTGTGGAAGATAGGCTACGGCAGTGCAAAAGCGCTGACTATAGGCTATATCATCAATCAGGTGCTTGCCGCATTCGGAAGCACAATAATCCCCTACGCTATCGCCGCAAGCGCTATGGCAGATCAGGCAGTAACAGACGGTCGTCAGGATACTATCCTTGATGCGTCAAAGCTGTTACAGTCGTGGGTATCCGTTGTGCTTGTAATCGGCGTAATTGTTGCCGCCTTTATCGGTGCGCTGATCGGCAAGCGGATCGTAAAGAAACATCTGACGGTATAACGCAGACTAAGGAGCTTCAGATGAACAAAACCAATAAAACAAACCTCTCCGTTTTCTCGTGGCTGTCGGAGTTTGCAAAAGGCAGACGGGGCGAATATTTACTTAGCGTTATTACTGCGCTTTTCGGTGTTGCCTGCTCGCTTATCCCGTATTTTATCATAATCAAAATCATTACCGCACTTGTAAACGGTACAGCAGAACTTTCATATTACCTGACGCTCTGCGTATGGATGGCAGGCTTATGGATTTTACGCTATATATTGCACAGCGTATCAACTACCCTTTCCCACCACGCAACCTTCCATGTGCTTGCTAAAGTGAGGATAATGCTGTTGGACAAGCTGGTGACACTGCCGCTCGGCACTGTGCTTGACCGTTCCTCAGGCTCATACAAGAACATCATCGTGGAACGTGTGGATTCTATTGAAACCACGCTTGCACATCTTCTGCCCGAAATGACCGCCAACATTGTCGGCGCACTGGCTGTACTTGCACTGATATTCGCAAATGACTGGCGTATGGGGCTTTCTATGCTCATTGTTTTGCCGCTGGGTACGCTCTGCTTTATGTCGATGTTCAGAGGCTATAACGAGAAGTTTCAGCGTACCGTCACATCAACAAAAGCGCTCAACGATACCGCAGTTGAATATATCGGCGGCATTGAGGTAATCAAGGCATTCGGGCAATCAAAAACCGGTTATGCAAAGTTCGTGTCCGCCGCAAAAGAAGGCGCAGATTGCTTCATCGACTGGATGAAAAGCAGTCTGTTCGGACAGTCCGCAGGAATGGCGATTTTTCCCTCGACTCTGCTCGGAGTTCTGCCTGTAGGATGCCTGCTATATATGCAGGGTACGCTTACAGCCGAAACCTTTCTTACTGTTATCGTGCTGTCATTCGGCGTAATGCAGCCGCTTATGACCGCTTTCTCCTATACCGATGATATAGCGCAGGTACGCACCATTGTCGGTGAAGTATCCGAGGTGCTTTCCTGCGAGGATATGCAGCGACCTGAGAAAGCCGCAAAACTGCCCTACGATAACTCGATCGAGCTGAAAAACGTCCGCTTTGCCTATCACGATAAAGAGGTGCTTCACGGCATTGATCTGCATATAGAACAAGGCACGGTAAACGCTCTTGTCGGCCCTTCGGGAAGCGGAAAATCCACTATTGCCCGTCTTATCGCGTCTCTCTGGGATGTAACGGACGGCTCGGTGGAGCTTGGCGGCGTGGATATCCGCACTCTGCCGCTTGCCGAATGCACAAAACGCATTGCAAATGTTTCTCAGGATAACTACCTGTTCGATCTGTCGGTAATGGATAATATCCGTATGGGCAGAAAAGGTGCGACCGATGAAGAAGTCATAAATGCGGCGAAAAAATGCGGCTGTCACGAATTCATTATGAGCCTCGAAAACGGCTATCAGACCGTGTGCGGTGCATCAGGCGGACATCTCTCCGGCGGCGAACGACAGCGTATCTCCATTACCCGTGCTATGCTGAAGGACGCACCTGTCGTCATTCTTGATGAAGCGACCTCATACACCGACCCCGAAAACGAGGCGGTCATTCAATCCGCACTGGCAAAGCTCGTAAAGGGCAAGACTGTAATTGTCGTTGCTCACCGTCTGTCAACCATTGCCGACGCAGATCAGATAATCGTCGTAAATCAGGGTCATATCGAAGCCGCCGGCACGCAAGAGGAGCTTCTGAAGTCCTGTCCGCTGTATAAGACAATGTGGGACGCCCACATCAGCGTAAAAGATAACGGGGAGGCAGTATAATGCTTAAAACTCTGAAAAAGTTCTTTGACTTCTGCGGAAAAGAAAACCGCAAATTATTTATCATATCCATCCGGCTCGGAGTAATCAGCGCCATCTGCTCTGCTATGCGTATTCCTGCCGCCGCCGTTGTCATTAAGGCACTTCTTGACAATAACGTCACTATGTCAACGCTATGGACAAGTCTTGGCATAATAGTCGTTTCTTTGATTGTGACTATTGCGATAAATATGAAATCCACTATGCTGCAGACAAAAGCAGGCTACCGTGCCTGCGCCGACAAGCGTATTGAAATTGCCGAGCATCTGCGCTATCTGCCTATGGGCTGGTTCAATGACAACAGTCTTGGCGAGGTGACAAGCGTAACTACCAACACTATGGAAAACATGGCCAACATTGCGACCCGTGTGGTTATGGTCACGACAAAGGGATTCCTGACCTCCGGAATCATTGCGGTTATGATGCTTTTCTTCGATTGGAGAATGGGGCTTATCACACTTGCCGGTCTGGTGCTGTATTTTGCTGTAAACGCCGCTATGCAACGGGCGGAGCAAACACTCAGCAAACGTAAATTTGACGCTGATGAACGGCTCGTTTCAAAAGTGCTTGAGTATGTTCAGGGTATTGCTGAGGTCAAGAATTTCGACCTTACCGACGATTCCTCAACTCAGGTACACGCCGCTGTTGAAGAATCCCGCAAGGCTTCCTTTGCTATGGAGATACCGTCGGTTCTTTATATGCTGGCACAGCTTGTTATAAACAAGCTAACAGGTGTTGCAGTCTGCACCGCCGCAATAATATTCAGTCTTTGCGGCACAATGGAACTTTCAAACTGCCTTCTGATGCTTATATGCTCGTTCATTCTGTTTGAACAACTCGACAGCGCAGGCAGCTTTTCATCACTGTTCCGCTCGATCGACATAGGTGTAGACAAGGCAAATTCCATACTGAATGTCGAGCCTATGGATATTGACGGCGAGGATCTGACACCTCGGTGCGAGGATATTACCCTTTCACACGTCAGCTTCTCTTATGACAGCAAGCCTATTCTTCGTGATGTGTCGCTGACCGTTCCCGAAAAAACCACTGTTGCCATCGTAGGCCCGTCCGGAAGCGGAAAATCCACGCTGTGCAATCTTATGGCAAGGTTCTGGGATGTGCAGAGCGGCAGTGTCAGCCTTGGAGGAAAAGATGTACGGGAATACAGCTATGACAGCCTGATACGCAATTTCTCCTTCGTGTTCCAGCGGACATATCTGTTCTCGGACACCATTGCCAACAACATCCGCTTCGGCAAACCGGATGCCACTCTTGAAGAAGTGAAAGCCGCCGCTGAAAAAGCCCGTTGCTACGATTTCATTATGTCAAAGCCCGATGGATTTGACACGGTCATCGGTGAGGGCGGTGCAACGCTTTCGGGCGGAGAACGGCAACGAATTTCCATTGCCCGTGCGATCATGAAGGACGCACCGATAATCATTCTTGACGAGGCGACCGCCAATGTCGATCCCGAGAACGAGAAGGAGCTTATGGAGGCGGTTTCCGAACTGACCCACGACAAGACCGTCATAATGATTGCCCACAGGCTGAAAACAGTGCGTAATGCCGATTGTATTTTTGTGGTCGATCACGGCGAGATAGTTCAGCAGGGTACTCACGATGAGCTTATGGCTGTGGATGGATTATACCGTCGCTTTGTAGTCGAGCGTAAGCAGGCTGCAGGGTGGAAGGTTTAAAGCAGAACAATTGATATAAAAAAACGAGCCGTAACACCTCTCAGGTGTACGGCTCATTTTTACTTTCAAAGCTGTTTTTCTACGTTCTTGCAAACACCGCAAAATCTATAGCGGCACATAAACAGCTTTCACAATTGTTTATGGTTTTATACATTTCGGTCAGCGTTGCTCCGGTAGTCGTTACATCGTCAATTATGAGAATATGCTTTCCGTTGAGCTTTGTCGGCTCTGTCACAGTAAAGCAATTGTCGAGATTGCTCTCACGCTCTTTCTTACCGAGCGTTTTCTGCTGTGCGGTCTTTCTTGTTTTGGCAACGGCGTTAACTGTCGGTATGCCGGTTATTTCGGAAATCTCACGGCATATCTTCTCGGTATGGCTGTAGCCTTTTCTGATTTTATCCGTATAATAAATGGGAACAGGTACGATGACATCCGGCAGAGTTTCATAGTACCCTGTAATCTTCTGTACAAGCGTATATGCCATAAAACTGATTTTACTGCCGTCACGGTGCTTCTTTGCGCCTATAACTACAGGCGAAGTCTTTTTGTTATAACGGCATACGCTTAACAGCCTGCCGCCGCAAAGGCTTTCCTCTTTCTCGTTATACTCGAATTCGCAGGCGCATTTATCGCAGATATAATCCATTCTTCCTATGACCTTACTGCACAAAGGACAGCGGTTCGGAAAGAACCAATCAAGCAGTATACGCTTCAGCTCGTATTTATTCATCATCATTTTCATCTATAAACGGATTGCGTATCTTTGTCGGCTTTATTATGCCGTCAAGCAGCCGTTTCGCCGTATTTCTGTTCATTGTGCCGCCGTTGTCACGTCTGCGTCTGTCCGCTCCCGGAATATCATCGGCATCGGTAAGGCTGTCTACTAAAGGAGCGTCCAGCTTTATAACAGGGGGAGCGTGCTTTTCGCTCACAGCCGACTTTTCCTCAAGGCCTGCTTTTACGGACGTTTTTTCTCCGACCGGTACAGTAAGTGACGGTGCGGACGGCAGAATATCAAAATCGTCCTGCGTCAGACGTTCTCCGCTTTGCTGTATCTCAGGGAAATCTTCTGCCGGTGTCTGCGTTGTTTCAACGGTATGCCTGTACATATTTGCCGCATAGTTGCTCTTAGGCGTTACAGAGTGCTTTATGCTGTAGTCGGCTTTTGCAAATTCTCCTGCAAAGCCCGTATCAACAGCAGGCTCTGTATATGCGTTATTGTCTTTATCGGAACTGTCTTCGTCTGCAGTGCCTTCATCAGTATATCCGTCGGGTGCCTGCTGTAATTCGTCATCTGCTCCGCCGAAACTGAATATATCGTCAAGCGGCTTGAAATCATAGCCGCTGACCTTTTCAAGTTCGGAGATTTCGCTTTCGAAAGCATTGTCGAACGGATTTTCAAACAGGCTGACATCCAGCTTATCCGTTTCACCGGCCTTTACAACGTGAACAGGTGCCTTAGGCGTTTCGTTTTGCGGTGCGACCGCTTCCTGCTGTACGGGTGCGGCGCTTTCCTGCATCATATCATAAAGTTCACGTTCCTGCTCCTGCTTTCTGCGGCGGTTTTCCTGCTCATAAAGAACACTGCGGTCTACCCGTTCAAACACGAAAGGTTTGACCTCAGGTTGCGTTTTAGCGGTGTCGGTGCTTTCTGAAACATTTGCCACAGATGGTTTTTCCTGTAGCGGTGTCTGCTTTACGGGCGCAAAATGCAGGTCGTGCGAGTATTTTTCAAATTCACGGAATTCCGAAATGCTTAAAGCGTTATGGAGGATACTTTCCTTTATCGCCATAAAGCTTTGATACCACTCCGCAAAATCACGCTGTGTAAGATCGACATTTATACGCTTCGACATATATGTGTACAGCTCTTTGGTCATATCCTCAAGCCGTCTTATTTCATCCGCCGTTCTCGGAGGTACCGCCGTGCTCATCTCAAGGCAGGTGCGGCCGCCCGGCTGAGCTTTACTGCAATAATCATAGTCGTAATCCTTGTCACGAATAAAATACTCTCCGCAGCGTTCGCAGTGCTGAAGAACTCCCCCGCTTTCAAGCAAAAGATCTATTTCCAGATCTATTATCGCCTTGAGGCTGTCCGAAACGTACACCTTCTTCGGCAGAGAACGCATCGTTGTTATTATCGTGTTCAGCACCGAATCCGGTTTTTCGGGAACATAATTCTTTATCTTAGCAAAGACGTCCATCGCCTCGCTGTCCGAATGCAGAGCGGCAAACGGTCTGTGTTCGCCCTCATATTCGATCTCAGGAAGTGCAGAAGCCGCTATCGCCTTTGAAATATTGCTCGTTATGAACGGAGCGGACGGCAACCTGCCGACAGTGTACACCTTTGCGGCGGTAAAGCATTCTGACGGATAGCCCATCTCATTTGCGGCTACGCTGAATGTCAGATCGAAATAATCACGCTTTGCAAATGCCTGCTCTGCCGTAACCTTTTCACCAAACACAAAGTCTATCTTGCGTTTTGCGTATTCCTGAAGCTGAAGAAGGCTCACCCAGCGGTTGACTGCCTTATTGTGACGATATTCGGTAAGCCTTTTGAATATGAGCTTTTCAAAAGGAGTTTTGGCATTTATAAGCTCGTTCCATAAGGAAGATATGCCAAGCCCCTTTTCTCTGCAAAGATATTCTATAAACAGATCCTGTACCGCTTTTTCATAAATGCCGTGGATATTCGCCTCAACATATTTGTGACACGCACCGAGTGAATTACGGAGCGCAACAATATCCTCAAGTCTGTACTCTCCGCTTTCCGCACATCTTTTGCAATAGTCGGTACAGCGTCTGATAAAGCCGGAAAAGTCATATTCGGCAAATTTAAGGACAGACTGCGGATATGAAAGAGAATATATCTCACTTGAATTTATACCGGTTAAGCTGACTGTTCTTTTTATACTCATATCCGCTTTTCCTTTCCGCTAGTCCTTTAATAGTCTTCCGACGTGTCATCTGTCGATACTGCGTCGAAGTTGAATTCACGCTTTCTGCCGTCAACATAAAGCGTATGCTTGTCTTTCCACTTGACATCGGCAGGCTTATTATAGTCGGAGGTTATTATATGGATACCGCCCAATGCGTTACGGCATTCAAGGAACGGCAGACTTATATCTCCGTCTGTTTCTTCAAGATAGAAGGATACCGAACGGCTGGCATCGCCCTCAGGATCAACGTAAAGAACTATTCTGTACTGCTTGTCGGGTGAATAGCGGTAGCTTGTGCTTCTTGCGGACAGATCGACATCCATAAGAGTAATGTTTCCGAACAGCATCTTGAAAGTCAGATAAACAAGCACTCCTACTACATACATCAGCAGATATATGGTGCCGATAATGATCTTTGTGGTCTCGCCCGTACCGCTAAGCAGGAATATAAGTACGCTTACGACTATCGGAGGCACTGCGGCAAACCAGTTGCCGAAGCCGAACAGAAGTATAGCGAACGCCAAAAAAGGCGAAATTATCGCAACGATTCTCGTGACTATCTGCTTTCTTGTGAAAAGCATAATACCGAAGAAGATAATATTGATAAAGATATAAAGCGTAACAAGTGCGCCCTGATGCGTCGGTTCAAGATAGTATCCCATAAAAAGCCAAGCCACGAAGCCCAGAAACACGGGATAGGCTATCGACAGGAACGACACACCGAATTTGAACCATTTATTTGTTAAAAAGCTGATTACTTTTTCCATTTATTTTCCTTTCCGCTGTGCAAGGCACATACGTTTGATTTACAGCGTTACTTATTATATTGTATACTAAATCGCCGCAAATTTCAAGACTTATTTCATTATCGGCAGTATTTCGGGCTTTTTTCATCATTGCAGAGCCTGTAATTAAATAAAAAGGAGCATCATTTATGCCCCTTTCGCCTTATTCGGTTATTATTGCCTTTTCGGGTACAACAGCGGTTCTCCTTACAAGAGGCTCGCCACGGACAACGATATTCTTTTCATCGTCAAAGCCGAATTTCTTATACATACGGCTTACCCCGTCCGACATCAGATGTTCCTGTCTGAAAGTTACGGCTGACAGTTCCTCCCCGACCTCAAACTGCGCCATAGCCGTAACCATAAGCCTTGACGCTACACCAATACGCCTGTAGTCAGGAGACACGGCGATATGATCTATCGTTTTGTTCTTCTTCGAAAACATAATAAAGCCTGCGATATTATTTTTGTGTGCTATAACAAATATCTCGCCGCCTGACATTCTTTTCTTTATAAGCCTTACCATTCTTTCGGCATTGTAGTCAGCAAAATTCTCACTGCAAAGCTCAGCCAGAGCCGTTATTTTCTCCGCTTCCTCAGCAGTAGGAGTGCGTGGCAGGGTAAGTGAAACATAATCAAGGTCAAGCCCGAACAGAAGTGCGGTCGTTTTCATACTTTCCGTATCTGTTCCGGCAAGCCGTGATTCCTTGTCACGCAAAAAAAGATTGCCTATCCCGTATGTCATTATTATAGCCAGCTCTTCCGTGCTTATCAGCGGCTTTGCACCGTATTCTATCAGCACTTCAATAATCTGCTTTATATACGGGACGGATATTTCAAGCGAGCGCTCACGAATATCTCTCAGCGTGCTTTCGTGCATTTTCCCTACAAATTCATTGCGGAAGCGTTCAGCTTCATCCGCAAACAATCCGAATATATCAATAAAAGAAGTATACGGCGACCTTACGGCTTTTTCCGTCATTCCGATTATCTTGATTTTATAATCTATGAACAGAGATTCTATAAACGCACTGTATATATCATCCTTTGATTTAAAATAGTAATAGAACAGACCGACCTCAGCGCCTGCCTCATTCATTATTTTCCTTATTGAAGTGCCCTCGAATCCGTCTGCCATAAAACAGTTTGCCGCCGCACTGAGTATTTTGCTTTTTTTAGCGTTATCCTTAACAGCCTTTTTCTGCAAGTCAACACCTCCCGCCAAATATTACCTATTAAATTATAACACTGCATTTATCAAAAAGCAACAGGAATATGTACAAACAATGTAAGAATATTTTGTTGCGAGGTGATATTATGGAAATAACCGAAGCAGAGATAGAAATCATTACAAGGCAGATTGTTAAAATCATCATAAATCATCAACGTGACGCATCAGCTGTGGGTCCTGAGGATGCAGACGATGAATAAGCTCAGAGCCGCAGCCTATTGCCGTGTTTCGACCGACCGTGCCGAGCAATCCGGCTCACTTGCTTCACAGCGGTCGTTCTTTGATGATTATATCAGAAATTCGGACACCATGACTTTGGTCGGAGTGTTCTATGACGAGGGTACAAGCGGCACGACAACGCTCAACCGTTACGGCTTCAACAAAATGATCTCCCTTGCCGTGTCCGGCGGTATAGATATCATCCTTACAAAAGAGGTCAGTCGCTTTGCCAGAAACACTGTAGACACCCTTAACATCACCCGTATGCTTAGAGCAAAGGGCGTAGGCATTATCTTTATAAACGATAATATAGACACCCGTGACAGCGACGGCGAACTTAGACTTTCTATAATGGCAACGATAGCGCAGGAGGAGAGCCGCAAAATCTCCGAGCGTGTAAAATGGGGACAGCAAAGGAGAATGGAACAGGGCGTAGTGTTCGGCAGGAGCTGTCTCGGATATGACGTAAAAGACGGCAAAATCACTGTCAATGCGGATTCGGCAGAAATAGTAAAGCGTATTTTCACAGAGTATACCGTGCTTTTAAAGGGCGCAGAAAGCATAGCGGACGGATTGAACGCCGAGCAGATAAGAACCGTCAACGGCGGAAGGTGGAGCGGTGCGTTTATCCGTAAGGTACTGCGGAATGTAAAATATGTCGGCGACCTTGAGCAGAAAAAGACCTGCACTCCGGATTTTCTCACGCATAAGAAAAGGCTCAACAGATCGGAGCATATCTATATAAGAAATCATCACGAACCGATAATAAGCCGTGAGCTGTGGGAGCAGACCCAAGCCGAGATAAGCCGGAGAAAGCCTACTGATACAAGCCGCCACAGCGACCGATACGTCTTCAGCGGAAAGGTATATTGCGGTGTATGCGGCAGTGTGATGGTATCCCGTGTAAAAACGCTGAAAAACGGCAAGATATACCACGCCCTGCGTTGCTCGGGGAGAATCGGCGGAAAATCCTGCAATAACGAAACGCTTAACGTGACCGCTCTAAAAGCCTGCGTTAAGCGTATTTTCACCGATATACCCATCGACAAAACAGCCGTCATAAACGCAGTAATAAAGGGCTTATCCCGAACAGACAAGCCAGACATCCCTGCACTGCGCAGAAAAATCGAAACGCTCAACGCCAAAAAACGCCGTGCGGTTGATCTTATGCTGGACGGATTGATAACACAGCAGGAGCTTATCGAGCAGAAATCGTACTATGACAGTATTATAGAAAAGCTGTCGCAGGAAATTTCAAGCGACAGATCCGTTTTCGAAACGGATAAAATCAGAAAAAACGCAGAAAGGTTTCTTGATTTCACAAGCGATCCGTTATGGCTCTTGGTCATAAGAGCCGATTATATCCACGGCACTCTTACAGTGTATCTTAAGGGTATAGAAAAAGGCTTCACCACCTGCTTTACCGCAACAGGCAGAGGGGACAGCTACCGTGTCATCACGGGAAATACAGTGAGGTCGCAAGGGATCATTCCGGGAACGATACAGGTACAGAAGAACTATCCCATCTTGAAATGATCGGCTCTATAGTATCCCAGCTCACAACAGGAGAGGGCGCAAAGAGCTTTGACCGATACGGAGTAGGCGCATATTATATGGATCACGCAAATGCGGTTTACCCATCCAATGCCGGCGGTGTGCCGTTTACCGCCGCATACATCCAGAGTAAAGCTGATCCGCTCGCCGATATTCACGAAGATCTTGCGGCGGAGCAGAAAGCCAGAGCTACCTATGACAACATCCTCAGAGTCTGCGACGATCCGGACGTAAGCAATGTGATAAAATTCCTGCGTGAACGTGAAGTAGTGCATTTCCAGAGATTCGGCGAGGTCCTCGATATACTTCAGTCGCAGATAAAGTAAATATAAAAGCTGTGGCAGCAATGAAACTGCCACAGCTTTCAGCTTGTAGAAAAAGTATGTTTTTTCAAAAAAAGTGCTTGTTCTCAATCCCTATCCCCAAACCCCTTTCCCCGGGAAAGGGGCTATATTACTGGGGCTACCGCCCCTAGACCCTGTCGGGGGCTACGCCCCTGCGACCCCGTTTTTATATAATCAAGAGGTTTATCGACAGTCTGAAAGCTGTGGCAGCAATGAAACTGCCACAGCTTTTTCAGCATACTGTAATGCGTAAGTTTTCGCTAAAACAAAAATAAAGGACATCCGAAAAATCGAATGTCCTTTACACTGGTGCGGGAAATGGGACTTGAACCCACACGCCAATACTGACACAAGCACCTCAAGCTTGCCTGTCTGCCGATTCCAGCATCCCCGCAAATCAGCATAATCTATTATAGCAGAATAAAATCGGTTTGTCAAGCACTTTTTTGATTTTTTTCAAAAAATCTTGTGCTAAGACAAACCGACTTGTTTTTAGGTTTATCTGTTACGCATTTTCAGTTCACGGTCGATGGTGCGTTTTGCGTCACGCTGAGCCATAGCGTCACGCTTGTCGTGCTGTTTTTTACCTTTGCAAAGGCCGACCTGAACTTTCACTCTGCTGCCTTTGAAATAGACGGATATAGGGATAAGCGTCAGACCGTCCTGCTTTACCTGTCCGAGCAGCTTCATTATTTCACGCTTGTGCATAAGCAGTTTTCTGGTTCTCAGCGGATCCTTGTTGAATATGTTGCCCTTTTCGTAAGGCGAGATGTGCATCTGCTTGATAAATAATTCGCCGTTGTCGATAGAAATCCAGCTGTCCTTCAGATTAAGTCCTCCGTCACGGATAGATTTCACCTCGGTGCCGGTCAGCTCTATTCCTGCCTCGTAGCTTTCAAGGATGAAATAATCATGCCTTGCCTTTCTGTTGTCTGCAATCGTTTTAAGTGCCGTTTTCTCCATTGTGACCTCTCTTTTCTTATATATAAAGGTATAATCGGCAGTGCAAAATGCCGATATTCGTTTTCTTAAATAAGGTATAAATATTATTTTACTATAAAACCGATATTTTTGCAAGCGAATTTACATTCACATTGTAAAAAATTCCTGCATTTTGCAATAACACGAATAAAATCTTGCGGAAAAGCACATTTAAATGCGTAGTTTTGAGTTTTTTAAACTTTTTTATGAAAATTTTAAAAAAACTATTGCAAATTTTGCGTATATGTGGTATACTTTTTCTTGCAGTTTAAAAGCAATAACGGCTTTAGTCACAGAGAATGCAGTAAAGCTTACCGATGAAGTCGGTTTTCTCACAAATTATTATATGAAACGCAGAAAAACCGTGTTTATCCGTAAAACCAATGTATATCACACTTGAGCCGAAAATATCAGGAGGATTTAACAATGGCGTTAAAAAATCAGTATCTTATCGACCTGCTCGAAACAGTTAAGAAAAGAAATGCAGGCGAACCCGAATTCATTCAGGCAGTAACAGAGGTTTTTGAGAGCCTTCAGCCCGTAGTTGAAAAAAGACAGGATCTCGTTGACGCAGGCGTATTTGAAAGAATCGTTGAGCCTGAAAGACAGATCATGTTCCGTGTACCTTGGGTAGACGACAACGGCAAGACTCAGGTAAACAGAGGCTTCAGAATTCAGTTCAACTCGGCAATCGGACCTTACAAGGGCGGTCTCAGACTTCACCCCTCCGTATATCTCGGCATCATCAAGTTCCTCGGCTTTGAGCAGATCTTCAAGAACAGCCTTACAACACTGCCTATGGGCGGCGGCAAGGGCGGTTCTGACTTTGACCCCAAGGGCAAGAGCGACGCAGAGATTATGCGTTTCTGCCAGAGCTTCATGACAGAGCTTTACAGACACATAGGCCCCGACTGTGACGTTCCCGCAGGCGACATCGGTACAGGCGCTCGTGAGATCGGCTATATGTTCGGTCAGTACAAGAGACTCAGCAACGAATTCTCAGGTGTTCTTACAGGTAAGGGTCTGACATATGGCGGTTCGCTCGCAAGAACACAGGCTACAGGCTACGGTCTTTGCTACTTCACAAACGAAATGCTCAAGGCTAACGGCAAGAGCTTCGACGGCAAGACAGTTGTTATCTCAGGTTCGGGCAACGTTGCTATCTACGCTACAGAAAAGGCTACACAGTACGGCGCTAAGGTAGTTGCTCTCTCTGACTCAAACGGCTACATCCACGATCCCGACGGCATCGAGCTTGATGTTGTAAAGCAGATCAAGGAAGTTGAAAGAAAGCGTATCAAGGAATACGTTAACAGAACATCACACAAGAATGTTACATATACAGAAGGCTGCTCAGGCATCTGGACAATCAAGTGCGACATTGCACTCCCCTGCGCTACACAGAACGAAATCAACGGCGAGTCAGCTCAGGCTCTCGTAAACAACGGTTGCTTTGCAGTTGCAGAAGGTGCTAATATGCCCTCTACTCCCGAAGCTATCGAGGTTTACCTTTCAAACGGTCTTCTTTACGGACCTGCTAAGGCTGCAAACGCCGGCGGTGTTGCTACATCAGGTCTTGAAATGAGCCAGAACTCAATGCGTTACAGCTGGACATTTGAAGAAGTTGACGCTAAGCTCCACGACATAATGAAGGAAATCTTCAAGCAGTGCGATACAGCCGCTAAGGAATACGGCTTAGAGGGTAACTACATGGCAGGCGCTAACATAGCAGGCTTCTTAAAGGTAGCTGAGGCTATGAAGGCTCAGGGTTGTGTATAATAATCCGATTTCACTAAAACTACTCCCTTAAAGGAGGGCTTTATATGAAACACGGTACTTTATCTCAGGGCAAAAAGAGTACGGCTGACCCTAAAACCTCGCTTGTCAGAAATGACGGAAGCGTTAAGCGTACCGATAATCTTTCTGAAACGGGGTTGGAGTTTCACAAACCGTTTACTCATCAAAAGCCCGATAATGATAAAAAGTAAATAAATTAACCTCCGCATTATTAAGCAATGCGGAGGTTTTTATCTGCGTTATTTGAAAAGACCGCCCTGCGTTTTTATACACAGGGCGGTCTTGCTATTCAGAAATTTTCTGTAATGCTCTTTGCAAGCTGTTTTATTTCGGGAACGTCTGCCGCTTCCCACAGTCTTATACTGCAATGAAGAATACCGTTCCTCTTATACAGCATTCCGAGTCGGTGGCAACGCTCGGTGTTGTCCACAACCTGAACTATCGGAGTAACATCGGGTGTATCATCAAGTATATCAGCCTTGCTGTGCGTTACCGCCTCATACCACTGCGGCGTGGTAAACTTTTCACACGGGAAGGCGCTCAGCAGCTTATCGTTCTTATCTATAAGAAGTCCCATCGTACCGGGTGCTACAGGCTTGTTCATACTCTCCGAAATGACACGGAACATATGATAGTTCCAGAAATCCGCACAGTATGCGTTTTCTATAGCATTACTGCCGTCGGTTATGACTATAGCCTTTTTGCCGCTCGCTATAAGCACTTTCGCCTTTTCAACGCTGTCTGCAAAAATCAGTTCGTCATCGGCTGTCTTTATGCCGTTTTCGGTAATTTCAACATCTGTCTGCGGATAAAGCCAGAATACATAGCTGTTGTGCAGTTCGCCCATAGCAAGTGTAAGGACGGCTTTCTGCGGTTTTGTGATACAGCTGAAGTCGGGAACGAATGTGCCGACAGATGTAATGCGTGCATCCGATGAGGTAAACTCAACACTGCCGTTTATGTCAAGTTCATCGCTTCTGAGCGAATACTGCACTGCTCCGCTCTTTATCTTACCTTTACCGTATGACGAAAGAAGAATCTCTACTGACGGTTTTTCTTCCGCACCGAAAACATACTTTTCCGTCTTTGCAAGCAGTACATTGCTGTCGCAGAAGCCTCTCCAGTCCTCAGGCGTTATAAAGCCCTTCGATTGCATAAAGGCATTAAGCACGCCGACAAGCGAAACTCCCTGTCCGTTGAAATCCTGCAGATCGAGAAGCTGGAAGCCGCTGAGTTCGGAAGAACGCAGAGCCGTTTCTATCTCATCCTTATAGCACTGCGTACAATGTGCGCCGACCGCCTCGAAGAAATCTCTCCACTGCGTGTAAAGTCCCTTTTCTTCAAGCCTTTCTCTGAAAATATCGAGATAGCGAGGAACGAGCGGACCTGTGTACATTTTCATCTCATCAAAGTCGGGGAAATAATCATACTGTCCGACCTCGTGTGATATTACCGGCTTGTGCGGAATATAACTGCCGTCTGCGGCGCTCAGCTTTACCGTCTTTACCCCTGTGCCGTACTGTATCTGTATCGTATCTCCGCCCTCGTTCTCCGAGCCGTTTTCGCCTCTGATTATCGCATCATAATCGTAAGCGGTATTCGGCTTGTCCGTCTGGATATGACCGAGAGGTGCGTCACACATAGCATAAGAGCCTCTGAAAAGTCTGTCACGGGAAAGTCTTACTCCTGCGAAAAAATCCTCCTGCGGAATTTCGGCAGGCCAGAACTGGAAGTTGTTTGAGCCGCTTGTAAAGAAGATCGAATGATTTTCACGGCGGAGAACGTCGATTATCTCTCCAAGCCTTTCACGGTTGCCCCAAAGCTCGTTTCCGAGCGACATCATAACAAATGAAGGATGGTGGGAAAAATCTTTTATAATACGGATACCCTCGTTTATAAGGTAGTCCTGCTCTTCCTCGTTATAACCGTCCTCGCCCTTTGCGGCAATCGTTCCCCAGAAAGGAAGCTCCGGCTCCATATATATTCCAAGCTCGTCTGCGGCGGTAAATGCGGCTTCGGGAGGACAGCAGGTGTGGAAACGGTAATGGTTTATACCGTAGCTTTTGGCGATTTTAAGACGCTCTTTCCAATCGTTAACATCACAGGGAGCATAAGCGGTAAGCGGAAAAATCATTCCATCGTGCTTTCCTCTGAGAAATGCCTCACTGCCGTTTACGAGCAGTTTCCTGTCGATATTCGAGAATGTGACAAAGCCGAACGAGGTACTGAATATATCTTCACCGCAACGTAATTCAAGACCGTAGATATTGCGTTCAAATTCATCCCACAGCTGAGCGTTTTCAAGCCTGAACTCTGCTTCAAAAGTATCTCCGTCAGCTATGATATTAGCTTTAAGCACACGGATTCCGCCCGGTGCTGTAACGGTCGCAGTAACAACGGCATTGTCTGCACCGTTAGCCGTGCCTCTTACCGATAAACTTCCGTCAGCAGATGCGATAACTCTTACATCGGAAATATAGCTCTTGGGATAGATTTCGATATTCATCTTTCCTACAATGCCCAGCCAGTTTGTCTGGGTATCCGGACTTGTCATGTGACCTCCGCCCGTCTTATAACCGACATTTGCCACACGGATAACTATTTCGTGCGTGCCTGCGGTCATATATGAAGAAATATCGTAGCGGTGCGTACTGCAAAGGCTGTCGCAGGTACCAATCTCCGCACCGTCAATATACAGCGTGCTTACTCTGGTGCGTTCAAGCGTGAGTATTGACACCAAGCCCGTCATATCGCTTTCAAGGGTACACGAACGTCTGAACCACGCATATCCCGTGAATGTGTATTTATCGGTAAGGTATCCCTCGTCCCTGTTCTTGTTCTCAGCCACCTTTGCGGCATCTGACAGCGTATCGGGAAGAATTATGCTGTCGTTGTAATTATCCGGAAGCAAGGTACGGTTATTTTCACTTATGAAAAGCTCCCACTTTCCGCTGATATCTATCGAATTTATCATAGCCGTTTTTCCTTTCGTGTGAACGTTTACATTCTTCGACTATGATACTATAAAGATGCAACGCTGTCAATAGACGATCTGGAATAAAATATTAAAAATAATCCGCAGAATTTAAATTCAGTTAACAAACGTCGAATATAATACAGGTACAGGGTGAGGAAAAGCCCTATAAATGTTGCTATCTTCGTTTTCATATATTTCCCCAAAGCATTGATGCCCGGCTGTAAAAGGTCGGGCATCAATGTTTTTTATTGATTATTTTCGGCGGAATAATCCTTCCACATTTCAGTTACGTTTCCTTCGCCGTTATGCTTCGCATAAATATCTCCCATAAGCATAGCGTATGTATAATCGCCGCACTGCCACACCTCACGGTAGCGTTCACGCACCTCCATAACAATACCTTTTCCGAGAGATTCGGCTATATAGATATTATTCTCGTCAAAGCCGGCGATTATCGCAATGTGACCGTCACAGCCGATAAGATCGCCCACCTGCAATATTCCGCTTCGCATTACCTCCTCGTCAAGCCATACACGCTCTCCGAAATCAGAGTATTCATCGTCATAGCCGGGAGTATCCCCTGCCCCCACATCGCCCAGCGGCACACCGCCGTTATAAAGGCACCACGAAACAAATCCGGAACAGGTCATGCCGTTTGCGTATTTCGCACCGGGAATAAGTCCGAATGCGTCCTCCCAGTTTGTGAGCGGTTCGCCCCACGTTGCAGGCCCGTATAATATGCCTTTCTTATCAAGAATGTCAAACTTGCTGTGCGTCAGATAAAGTCCCTTGTGATAGAATCTGCCCTCGCCGTCACAATACGGTCTTTCGGGCTGTGGATCAAGCCTGCCGTTTTCATAGAAATACGGTATCTTGTAATTGAATTCAAGCGGAATAAACCTTGCCGCCGCAACTACGCCTGCTCTTGTTCCGTAGCCTGCGGTATTTACACGGCTTTCAAGCACAGCATCAATCATACCGCCCTCCGCCTCACTGTATTGACCGGGCTGAAGAAGCGGCTTTGTTGCCGTGATCTTCGGCGCTCTGAGTAAATCCGTGACCGTTATTTCTATACTGTCTGAAATGCAGTCCGATACGCTTGCTGTTATTGTCGCCGTACCCGCTTTCAGTGCGGTGATCACACCGTCCTTGACACTGACCGTTTTCGGTGCGGAGCTGTTCCACTTTACCGACTTTTCGCTGTCTGCGGGATTACCGATAACTTCAAAAGCGGTTGTAAGCGTACCTGTCATTCCAACATTCATATATGTATCGGTTTTGTCTATTGTGATTTTGGTTACTGCATCAACGTTTACCGTAAACTCATCACTTTGCACGGCTTTTCCGCTGTCGTTGGTCACAGTTATAATGTAGCTTCCTTTTGGCAGAGATAATACCGCTTTTCCGCCTTCAAGCCTTTTCCTGTCATTATCTCCGTTATATGAATAATACAGCCCGTCTGTTGTGCCGTCCTCGTTTCTGCATTCTATTGCGACATTGCGTGTGAAGTCTGCATTCAGTTCTTCCGCTACCGATACGGATATGATTCTCGGTACAGGCTTTATTTCTGTTGGTGTCAAAGACGGCTGTACTTCGGTAGAAGGTCTGTTAGGTCTGTTTTGATTCATTTGTGTCATAGCATAACCGCAGAAAAGCATTATCCCTGTGCAAAAGGCTATCACGACCGAAAGAAAAACTATGCAGAAATCCCGCAGCCGTCCTTGTTTACGCTTTTTATGCCCGTTTACAGCCGTTAAGGCGTTTTTTTCACAGACAGAAACAGAAATATTTTTTTGAGCGTTGTTATTGACCGTTTTAGCTGATGTTGATGCTGATGAAGATAAAGATGTCATGGCTTTTACCTTTTTATTCTTGATTTTATGATTTTTCGGATTTTTAATATAAATAACTGTTTACTCAAGTATAACATTCTAATTTTGAAAAATCAACTAATAAATGGTTACAATTTGGTAACAATTTGGTTACAATTTTTGCATATATTGTTGAAAAAACAGTATTGCGTATTTTTCCGAAAAAATTTTTTCAAAACCTCTTGGCTTGGAGTTAACTCCATGTGATACAATACGGTTGTATCAGGAAAGCAACGTGCCGTCATCTTATAGCGACAGGCACATACTAAAAAGGAGAATAACAATGTATCTTGAAAAAATCAATTCGCCGTCGGTTATAAAGAATCAGGGCGGCATTATCAATCAGTCTGTCATTATTTGCAGACGGTAATCGCAGCCGCAGGTAACACGAAACGCTCACAAAAACCACCAAAAACGTCCTTCATTTTTTTGTTAGATTGATGAATTTTCACAAATCTATTTACAATCATTCCAAACTGTGTTAAAATTGGTGTATGATGCCTTAGCAGCTGACAGGAAGGGATGCGTCGCCGCTGTTGAGGTCATGCTCGGCACGGACGCAGTAAAGAACCTCATTCGCTCCAACAAGATTCCGCAGATGGAAACCGTTATGCAGGGCACCACTCGGTTCGGAATGCAGACCCTCATCGAGAGCCTTGCAAAGTTCTACAAGACGGGGCAGATTTCCTACGAAACTGCGCTTGAATACAGCAACGACCGCATCGAAATGGAGAAGAAGCTCCTTTTGGGCGTCTGAAGCATTTTTTGTATTTACAAGCGGCGGCACATACTTGTCGCCGTGACTTATTTATATGTCGTCAGGAGCATGACTAATGTCACTGTAAAGCACTTCTCCGATACATTCGCGAGTTGTTTGCTTTGAAAAGGCAAAGCAAAATAAACGTATGGCAACACCGCACAATCTTTGTGCGGTATTGCCATAGCAAAAAATATACCTAAAAGGAGATATTTCCATGATAAAGGGCTTCAAAAACATGAAAATGGCAACCATAATTACCCTCAGCGTTGCTGTTATCTCGCTTCTGTGCCTGTCGTGCCTGTACCTTGTAATGACTTCTTCAGTTACACAGACATCGAAGCAGAGCTCTATTGATAATATGTACACCGCTCTTGACGGTCAGGCAAACATGATAGAGTTGTTCGTACAGGAATCAGAACGGTCGCTGAGGCAGTATGCAACGGCGGACGAACTTAAAGAACTGCTGCTTGCACCCGACAACGCAGCTAAACAGCAGGCGGCGCAGGCATACACCGAGCGCTTCTTCGCACAACTCGAATCATGGGAAGGAGTTTACCTCAGCAAGTGGGACACAACAGTGCTTGCCCACTCCTCCCCTTCCGCAGTGGGCATGGTTACGCGCAAGGGCGACGCGCTCGCACCCTATCAGGCGACGATGACTTCCGCACCGAACGGCTTCTACAACGGCGGCGCATTCGTCTCTCCCGCTTCCGGCCAACTCATATTCAATCTGCGTATGTCCATAACTGATGACGCAGGCAAGCCCATAGGACTTGTCGGCGGCGGCCCATTCCTTGCGGGACTTAACGATCTGCTCTCGAAGATGACCATTTCCGGCATGGCGCAGGAAAAGTATGCGATACTTGACACTGCAAACCTTATCTACACCTACAACACCGACAATTCGCTGATAATGACTGACATCGAGGATGAAGCCATGCTTTCAATTATCAATCGAGTAAGCAACGGCGAAAGCAAAGGAGTTGTTTACGGCGCTGATGATATCATCGCTTTCGAGTCACTGCCCAAATACAACCTGATACTTACCATGCAGGATTCCTCCACAGAGATACTGGCGGCAAGCAACAGCATTGCCCGTACGAACATACTGCTTACCGTGCTGACGCTAGTGATAGTAGTGCTTGCGGTATTCGTAACAGCACATCTCATCACAAAGCCGTTGCGCAAGGTGAAGGAGGCTGTAAATGAGCTCGGCGAACTGTCTCTTGTGAACAGCAAGAACATTGAACGCTTCGTCGGCAGGAAAAACGAGGTAGGCAACATCGCCACTTCTGTACACATTCTCGCAGAAACGCTTCGTGGCGTTGTATCAATGCTCAGGGGCTGCACCGAGTCGCTCAGCAACGGTGCGGAAGTCATGAACGAAACGGTCACTTCCCTTGTTTCCTGTGCGGAGGATAACTCACGCTCTACCAAGGAACTTTCCGACAGCATTAACGAGACATCGCAGACCATTCAGAAGGTCAACGCAGACATCTCCTCAATACACGACATCATGCAAGAAAGCAAAAAATCCAATGCGGAAAGGATTTCGGTTGCCGATGACATGATAAAGAATGCGCAGAGTCTGGCCGGCTCCATTAAAGACAAGGCCGAGCTTACTCAGGGTGATATCTCCGCCACCATTGATAACCTTAATAAGCTTAACAGTATCAACGAAAAGGTAAAGCGCATACAGGATATCTCATCGCAGACGAACATTCTCGCCATAAATGCTTCAATCGAAGCGGCGAGAGCAGGCACAGCCGGTGCGGGATTCTCCGTTGTAGCAGATGAAATCAAAAAGCTATCGGAGGACTCCGCAGACGCCGCCAAGGAGATTTTCGACGTGTGCAGCAGCATGAACGACATCATCGCAGGCATAGAGCATTGTTTCAAGGACATCACAGACTTTATCAGGACGGACATTGCCGACAGCTTCGGCGACATGAACAAGCTTGTTGGCAGCCTCAAGGATTCTATGGACTCCACCAACGGCGAGATGGAAAACATCTTCAGTCTGCTTGAAAACATCAGTGCCGAAGCAATGCACTTTGACAGCATTATTCTCAATAACGAGAACAACATACGCAGCATTGACGAAAAGGTCAGCGTAACAAATTCGATTGCGCAGAAGCTCAATAACCTCACCCGCTCAAACGCACAGACTGCTGCGCAGATAAACGATGTCGTGGAAAAGTTCAACTGACACACTCAAAAAATTTCGCTAACCTATTGAAAAATCGACAGGATATTGTATAAGGCAATACCGCACAATCTTTGTGTGGTATTGCCTAACTGTTTATTTGAGTATAGCATTTAAATTTTGAAAAATCAACTAAAAACAGGTTACAATTTGGTTACAATTTTTGCATATATTGTTGAAAAAACAGTATTGCGTATTTTCCGAAAATTTTTTTCAAAACCTCTTGACTTGGAGTTAACTCCATGTGATACAATACGGTTGTAAGTAGAAAGCAACGTGATGTCCGTCTTATAGCGGCAGGCGCATACTAAAAAGGAGAATAACAATGTATCTTGAAAAAATCAACTCACCGTCGGATATAAAGAAGCTGAGTGTTGACGAAATGAAAAAGCTGACGCAGGAAATGCGTGACGCACTTATATTCAAGCTCAGCCGTCACGGAGGTCACTGCGGTCCCAATCTCGGTTTTGCGGAGGCAACGGTCGCTCTGCACTATGTATTCGATTCACCGACAGACAAAATAGTATTTGATGTATCTCACCAGACATACTGCCACAAGATGCTCACAGGCAGAAAGGACGGTTTCCTTTACGAGGAACATTTTGACGATATTTCGGGCTACTCGAATCCTGCCGAAAGCGAGCACGACTTTTTCGTCATCGGTCACACCTCAACTTCTGTAAGCCTTGCACTCGGTCTTGCAAAGGCAAGGGATTTAAAGCACGAAAGCGGAAACGTTATTGCGGTAATAGGCGATGGTTCGCTCAGCGGCGGCGAGGCTCTTGAGGCCATCGACTACGCAGGCGAGTTTGACGGAAATCTTATCGTTATTATAAACGATAACGATATGTCTATCGCTGAAAACCACGGCGGTATGTACAAAAATCTCAAGGCTCTGCGTGATGGCAACGGAAAAGCCGATACGAACCTGTTCACAGCTATGGGTCTTGACTATGTGTTCGTAAAGGACGGCAATGATATTGAAAGTCTTATCGCCGCTTTCAGTAAAGTAAAGGACAGCAAGCGTCCTGTCGCAGTGCATATAGTTACCGAAAAGGGAAAAGGTCTGTCTTTTGCGGAAGAAAACAAGGAGGACTGGCATTGGCATATGCCGTTTGACCCCGAAACAGGAAAGCCTAAATTCAATTTTGACGGCGAGGATTACGGCGACCTTACAGCTAAGATGCTTCTTGAAAAAATGAAGAAGGACGAAAGCGTATGCGTTCTGACCTCCGGTACTCCCGCAGTAGGCGGCTTCTGGAAAGGCAGAAGAGATGAGGCAGGCAGACAGTTTATAGATGTAGGAATTGCGGAAGAAAATGCGGCGGCTATGGCCTCGGGAATCGCAGCAGGCGGCGGTAAGCCTTTGTACACAGTATACAGCACATTTATCCAGCGTACCTATGACCAGATTTCGCAGGATATATGTATAAACAACAGCCCCGTTGCGATAAGCGTATTTGCAGGCTCTGTCTACGGTATGAGCGATGTTACCCATCTCGGACTCTATGACATTCCTATGCTCTCAAACATTCCGAATCTTGTTTATCTTGCTCCCGCAACAAAGGAAGAATATCTTTCTATGCTTGACTGGGCGATCGAACAAAACAAGTATCCCGTTGCGGTGCGTGTACCGGGCGGTGCGGTGATTTCGGACGGCAAGGAAGTAAAAAGCGACTGGTCGGATATAAACAAGTACGAGATTACAAAAAGCGGCTCAAGGATAGCAGTGATAGCGCTCGGCACCTTCTATCAGCTCGGTGAGAAAGCCGCAAAGCTAATTGAAGAAAAGACAGGCATCGCTCCCACTCTTATAAGTCCCCACTATATCACGGGAATTGACAAGGATATGCTTGAAGACCTCAAGAAAAACCACGATGTTGTGATAACTCTTGAGGACGGAATTCTTGAGGGCGGTTTCGGCGAGAAGATAGCACGTTTCTACGGCAACAGCGATGTTAAAACACTGTGCTTCGGCCTTGAAAAGAAGTTCTACGACAGATACGATGTAAACGAACTTATGCATAAGGCGCATCTGACTCCCGAACAGATAGCAGAAGACACGATTGCTCTTTTGAAATAATATTTATATATGACTACAGCCCGTAACGGTCTTACCGCTGCGGGCTGTAATTTTTATGAATACTTCTTATAAAGCAATTCAGTCAGCTTTATAATATCCGAACGTGTATTGAACACCGACGGCGCAAGCCGTACCGTCCCCGTTTCAAGCGTACCCTGCTTTTTGTGGGCAAGGAAGTTGCAGTGAAGCCCACCACGCAGATAAAACCCGTTTTTCGACAACATATCGGCTGTGACCGAGCTGTTTTCATCTCCCGCCGTAAAAGATACCACAGGGAGAGATTTTACGTTTTCCGGACGGTAGACCCTGATTTTCCCGATATTTTCAACACGCTTTATAAATAAATCGCACAGCGACATTTCGTGAGCGTAAATCCTGTCGATGCCTTTTGAATTTACAAATTCCACTCCCCTGCCGAGTGCGATAGCACCGGGAGTATTTATCGTTCCGCTTTCAAAGCTGTCGGGCAGAAAGTCGGGCTGGTCGATTTCTCCGCTCGCACTGCCCGTTCCGCCCTCTATAAGTGTGCTGAGCGGATATTTTCCGTCAGTCACAAGCACTCCCGTACCCATAGGTCCGTAAAGTCCCTTATGACCGGGTGCGCATATAATATTGATGCCGTCCGCCAGATTAAGCGGTATAACGCCTGCCGCCTGAGCGCAATCGGCTATAAGACATATATTGTGCTTCCTGCAAAGCTCCGCAATTCTGGCAAGCGGTGTCACTCTGCCGTTTACGTTACACCCTGCGGTCATAATGACCACGGCAGTGTCACGGCGGATTTGCTTTTCCACAGCCGACAGCAGTTCATCGTCACTGCCGCCGCTGTCGGCTATGCTGTAATTTATCCGTTTTTGTTTATACAGTGCGTGAAGCGGCCTTATTACCGAATTATGCTCAAGGTCGGACGTTATCACATGGCAATGCCCCTTTGCATTGCAAACGCCCTTGAGCGCAAAATTTATTGCATGGGTACAGTTGAGCGTGAAAACCGTATTTTCGGTTTCACCGCCGAAAAATTCCGCACATTTCTCCCTTGCGTAAAACACCTGCCGTGAGGTTTCGAGCGAAAGCCTGTGACCCGACCTTCCGGGATTTGCCCCGTAGTCGTACAGTGCCTTTTCCGCCGAATGAAGCACAGAAACGGGCTTTGGATAGGTGGTGGCGGCATTGTCAAGATATATCATCCGGCATCACCGCCGTTTCTGATCTCCATACAGTTAAGACCGCCGAGCGACAGCAGACGGCAGGTCTTGTCGGGATCGTGTTCCGTGTAAATTCCGAACCTGCAGCCCTTTGAAGTGGTGATTTTTCCCGTAGTAGATGATATTTTATAGCCACTGAGGATTTTTCTTGCTTTTTCGGCGGCTGTAGCCGAGCGTAAAACAATAAAATACATAATCAGTCCCTCGTTTCCGTATATTCACTGCTTCAATATATGCCGCAGAAAGCGAAAGAGTGATGATAAGCAAAGCGGCAAAAAAGCGGAAAAGCAAGATAATTTACAGACTGTCGATAAACCTATACAATTTAAAAATCGGGTTTGGGCGTTGCCCCAAGCGGGGTGAGGGCGGCAGCCCCACACTCAGCCCCTTTCCAGGGAAAGGGGTTTTCGGCAAGGACGCCGAAATAAGGACACACCAAGCTTTGCACGAAGCAAAGCCAACAGAGTGTCCTAAAGGGGATAGGTATTGAGGACAAGCACTCTTTTTGAAAAACATACTTTTTCTACAAACTGAATTATTTATTTTTCTCTTTTTCGGCTTTATAAAGCAAAATACGACCGTTTCACCATACTTATTATTCTTGACAATATCGTTTTTATGTTGTAAAATATATGTTGAATGCGGCAGTAACCGCTTTCCGCTTTTTTCACGGTGACAGCGTGACAGATTTTCTATGCAGGCTCGGCAAATGATTTTAAGCGGAATGAATAACGGATTTATTTTAAGTAAATTATAAAAACAAAAGAATAACGGAAAAGCGGCTTTAAGAAATTATATATTTTCCTTTTACTTCAGCATAAAATTTCGATAGCACGAATACGGTACTTACAAGGTAAACGTTCAGTTACGATAAGAGCAACACGTTTATTGTACTCAGGACGACATATTGACAATGCCGCTTACGGCAGGAATGGCTGTATCAGTGATACAGGCTTAGCTTCGCTTTGGCTTTTGCAAGGAGAGGTGTGTCTTTTTGCAGGAGCGTACAAGCGCTTTTGGCTCTTTGCCGTAAAAGCTGTGGACGAAATTATATACCGCCGCTTTTCCGTACAGAACCGCCGACGAGGGCTGTATGTCATACATAAAGATAAAAGGACAACACCTGTCGGCTATTCGGAAGGATGGTATACTGAATGGGAATTATTGACTCAAAAAACTTACTGACGGCGACTGAAAACATAAAGCCGAAAGCTACAAAGCCTTACTCAAAAAGAAGAAAGAATCCTTTTGCAAAGCAGTTCAAGCTGACCGACAGGAACGCCCCTAAGGACGCTTCCGCAAGCGAATCGCTTACAGGGATCTTAAATGCAAAGCCTGCAAATAAAACAGTTCTGACCGACAACAGACAGCAGAGCAAAAAGCCTGTGCTGACTGACAAAAGAGCCTCTGAAAGCAAAAAGCCGGTGCTTACCGACAACAGAACTCAGAACAAAAAGCCCGTGCTGACCGACAATAAAAGCAGTGAAAAGAAAAGTATGTCCGCAGACGGCAGAAATGATAAAAAGCCTGTTCTTACAGACAACAAGCCGCATCATAACAATAACAAGCAGGAACCGAGAAAGCAGGAGTACCCCTCTTTCTTTGCGGAGGACGAAAAGAAGAGCAGCAGAAAGACACCCGTAAGGATTATGTCGCTCGGCGGCGTAAACGAGATAGGCAAGAACATCTACGTTTACGAGTGCTGTAACGATATATTCATCATAGATTGCGGACTTGCTTTTCCCGATGACGATATGCTCGGTGTTGACCTTGTTATCCCCGACTTCACCTATCTTGAAAAGAACAGGGAGAAGATAAGGGGCATTGTGCTGACGCACGGCCACGAGGACCACATAGGCGCACTCCCCTACTTCCTCAAGAAGATAAACGTACCCGTATACGGCACAAGGCTGACGCTCGGACTTGTCGAGGGAAAGCTCCGTGAGCATGGAATACTGTCGCAGTGTTCGCTGAACGTGGTCGTACCCCGTCAGAATGTCAGAATGGGCTGTATGAGCGTTGAATTTATCAGAGTGAACCACTCTATCCCCGATGCCTGCGCAATGGCAGTGCATACGCCTGCAGGCGTGATAGTGCATACAGGCGACTTCAAGGTTGACTATACGCCTATCGAGGGCGGTATAATTGACCTTGCAAGATTCGGTGAGCTTGGAAACAAGGGTGTTCTCGCACTGCTTTCGGAAAGCACGAATGCAGAGCGTCCGGGCTATACGGCTACAGAAAGAAAGGTCGGAGAGAGCTTCAAGAGCCTTTTTGCAGGAGCAGAGGGCAAGAGAATAATTGTCGCTACATTCTCCTCGAACATTCACAGAATACAGCAGATTATAAACAATGCGGAAAGCTGGGGCAGAAAGGTCGCCGTTTCTGGCAGAAGTATGCTCAATGTGCTTACTACCGCAATTGAACTCAATTATATAAAAGTACCTCAGGGTATGCTTGTAGATATAGAAGATGTCAACAAATATCCTCCCGAAAAAATGGTAATTATCACAACGGGAAGTCAGGGCGAACCGCTTTCCGCACTTTCGAGAATGTCATCGGGAGATCACAGACAGGTATCTATAACACCGAGCGATCTTATCATTATTTCGGCTACTCCGATCCCCGGCAACGAGAAGTTTGTCGGAAAGCTCGTAAACGAGCTTATGAAGCAGGGTGCAGAGGTAGTATACGAGGCTATGTACGAGGTACACGTTTCGGGTCACGCCTGCCAGGACGAGCTTAAAATGATGCTTGCGCTGACAAAGCCGAAATTCTTTATACCGATACACGGCGAATACAAGCATATGAAAAAGCACGAGGGTCTTGCAATAAAGATGGGCATACCCGAGAAAAACATATTCCTTCTGAATATCGGTCAGGTAGTTGAAACCGACAGTGTTGAAATGAAGGTAGTGGGTCAGGTGCCTGCAGGAAAGGTGCTTGTCGACGGTCTCGGAGTGGGAGATGTCGGCTCGGTCGTACTGCGTGACAGAAAGCATCTGTCCGAGGATGGTCTTATTGTTGTTGTAACCACTATCAACCGTGAAACAGGTATGGTAGCGGCAGGCCCCGATATTGTATCAAGAGGATTTGTATATGTAAGGGAATCCGAGGAGCTTATGGACGAAGCTAAACAGCTTGTCAAGAAAACGCTCCAGACCTGCGCAGACAGGAACATCAGAGAATGGGGCAATATAAAGTCTAACGTAAGGGATGAGCTTGGCAACTTCATATTCCAGAGAACCAAGAGAAGTCCTATGATACTGCCTATCATAATGGAAGTGTAAAATAACGGAATACAAAGGAGGCGCAAAAGGTGAAGAATTTTTATCGTGACGGCGGACTTGTAATATCGGTTTCCGCTTTGGTTGTCGCACTGGTGATAATTCAGGGATATATTTACACGAAGGACATCAATGTATTCTGGGTGTCTGCGCCTTTTGTTGTGCTTATCGGCGGTTTTGCGATAGGAAAACTGATACAGGTCACAAGAAAAACATTCCAGTATTATGCACGAATAGACGATGAGCTTGAATCGAAAATGCATATGTCCGTGCATAGCTTTCCTATGTCAGCCGTTATAATCGACAGTGCCGGAAGAATAGTCTGGACAAACGGAAAGTTTACCAAGGAATTCCCCGACTGTTGCGAATACGGTATGGAACTGTCAAATATAACCGATATTCCGCCTGCCGATTTCTTCACCGATGACGGAATAACCGTCAGATACAAGGACAGCGTATATAAGGTTTTTGCAAGAATACCCGATGAGGACGAAGCAAAAGAACTGACGCTGTTATTCTTCAAGAACATAACCGATATAACCGCTCTTGAAACAGAGAAAAAGCTGTCACAGCCCGTTGTCATACTGTTTATGGTAGACGGCTACGAGGAGCTTATAAGCGGTTGCCTTGAAAGTGAAAAGGCTCACGTTTCGGTACAGATAGACAAGCTGCTTGAAGATTTTGCGGGACAGACGACAGGCGTACTCAGAAAGAATGCGTCCGACAGATTTATAGCCGTAATAGAAGAAAGACACCTGCAGGAAATCCTGCGTAACAAGGTCGAAATCCTCGATAAAGCAAGAGAAATTTTCGTAAATGACCGCCTTAACGTAACAATGTCGATAGGTATCGGCAGAACAGGTAAAACGCTCAAAGAAAGCGAACAGTTCGCACGTCAGGCGCTTGAAATGGCACTCGGACGAGGCGGCGATCAGGCGGCTGTAAAGACGGACAACGGCTTTGAATTTTACGGCGGTGTTTCAAAGGGCGTTGAGCGTCACACGAAGGTCAAGACACGAATCATCGCAAACTCACTGCTTGAACTTGTTGACAATGCAGACAAGATATTCATAATGGGTCACAAGTACAGCGACCTTGACAGCGTAGGCTCATCTGTAGGCCTTACCTGCGCCATAAGGAATCTCGGCAAGAGTGCCTGGGCGGTATGCGATTACAGCACCTCGCTTGCAAAAGTCCTGATAGACAGATTCCCCCACGTTGACGGTGAAGAACCGCTGTTCACAGAGCCTGCGGACGCAATGGAGGAGCTGACGGACAATTCACTGCTGATTATCTGCGATACGCATAATCCGCTGATAATAGAAAGCAAGGAGCTTTACGAAAAAGCAAAGAAGGTAGTTGTCATCGACCACCACAGGAAGATGGTAAACTACATAGACAATGCAGTAATATTCCACCACGAGCCGTATGCTTCATCCGCATCAGAAATGGTGACGGAGCTTATACAGTATTTCGGCGAGGCAGGAAAGCTGAGAGCGGTGCAGGCGGAGTGTCTGCTTGCAGGCATTATGCTTGATACAAAGAATTTCGTTATGAAAACGGGCGTAAGAACATTTGAAGCGGCGGCTGTACTGCGTAAGATGGGTGCGGATACGATAACCGTAAAAAAGATGTTCTCAAGCTCTATAGACAGCTACAAGAGAAAAACACAGATAGTCGCAGAGGCGGAAATTTACCGCAAGTGTGCGATAGCACCGTGTGACTTCTATGCGGACGATCTGAGGATAGTCGCTCCGCAGGCGGCAGATGAACTGCTGACTATCAAGAATGTTGACGCATCGTTTGTATTGTTCAAAACGATGAGCAACGAAATATCAATAAGCGCAAGAAGTATGGGTAACTTAAACGTCCAGCTTATAATGGAGGCTCTTGGCGGCGGCGGTCATCAGACTATGGCAGGCGCTCAGCTAAAGGACGTTACGGTAAACGAAGCGCTTGATACTCTCAAGAAGTCGATTGATGACTACTATTTAAGTCTTATAAAGGTAAACTCAAACGATAATAAGACTGCACAGCGCAGTTAAAGAAAGGACGATATAAAATGAAGGTAATTTTCACACAGGATGTTGCAGGCTCAGGCAAGAAGGGTGAGGTAAAGGAAGTTAAGGACGCTTACGCAAGAAACTGCCTTATAAAGAAGGGTCTTGCGGTCGAGGCTACAAACGAGAACCTTAACCACCTTGAAGGACAGAAGGCGTCCGCTCAGCACAAGCTGGACGTTGAAGCCGCCAACGCAAAGAAGATAAAGGATACTATCGACGGAAAGGTGCTTACATTCAAGGCAAAAGCAGGTCAGGGCGGAAAGCTGTTCGGCTCTGTTACCGGCAAGGATATAAGCGCACTTATAAAGCGTGATTTCGGCTTTGATGTTGATAAGAGAAAAATCGTTACAAAAAGCGATATAAAATCATTCGGTACATTCACTGCAGAGGCAAGGCTGTTTACAGGCATCGTTGCGCAGTTCAGTGTAAAGGTTGAGGAAGAATAATGGCTGAGATGGAGCTTGCGGGGGTAAATCTTCCGTACAGCCTTGACGCAGAGCAGTCCGTACTGGGTGCTATACTGCTTGACGGAAACGCAAATATGCCGAAAGCGTCGGCAAAGCTGCACCCGGAGCATTTCTATGTAAAAGTCCACACAGATATATACACTGTTATGATGCAGATGTTTGCGGCAAGTGACAATATTGATGTTGTTACCGTGCTTGAAAACTGCATGAAGAACAATGTTTTCGAGTCGCAGGAGGAAGGCAGAAACTATCTTGTAAAGCTGATGGAAACCGTCCCCAGCATCTCAAGCATTGACAGATATATAGAAATAGTCGAGGATAAGTACACAAGACGGCTTCTTATAAGCATAGCAGGCGATATTCTTGAAAACGCAAACGAAGGACAGACGGATACTGCCGCTCTGCTTGAGCTTGCCGAAAAAAGAATATACGATATAAGAAACGAGAACCAGGTAAAAGGTCTTACAAGGCTGAACGCTGTCATTGTCGGCATCCTCAACGAGCTTTCCGAGCTTTGCGCAAACCCCGACAAGCAGGGTATACAAGGTCTGAAATCGGGCTTTCCCTCGCTTGATAAGTACATACACGGACTGAATAAATCTGATTTGCTGATAGTTGCGGCACGTCCCGGTATGGGTAAAACGTCATTCGCTATGAATATGGCGACAAATGTCGCAAAATATCATCCCGAAAAATCTATCTGCGTATTCAACCTTGAAATGTCAAAGGAACAGCTTGTAAAGCGTATGCTGTCCTCTGAGGGAAGAATTTCGAGCGAGCTTATGTCAACGGGCAGATTTGACCCTGCACAGTGGAGAAATCTTGCCGATGCCGCATTCGTACTGTCAAATATGAATATCTACATAGACGACAGCTCGGCGATAACAGTCAATGAAATGAAGGCAAAGCTGCGCCGTGTCGATAATCTCGGGCTGATAGTAATAGACTATCTTCAGCTTATTTCTTCGGGCAGAAGGGATCTTAACCGTGTAAACGAAATTTCGGAAATGACACGAAACCTCAAGATAATGGCGAAGGAACTTAATGTTCCGATAATCGTACTGTCACAGCTTGCACGTTCCGCCGAGAAAAAGGATGATAAACGTCCTATGCTGTCAGACCTGCGTGATTCGGGTTCTATCGAGCAGGACGCAGATATAGTTCTGTTCCTGTACCGTGACAGCTATTATAACAAAGAGGCAGAGGATCAGAGAGCCTGCAAGTGTATCGTTGCTAAGAACCGTCACGGTGAAACCAACGATGTAAACATGATATGGGACGGTCAGTACACGAGATTTACAGATGTGGAGTATGTCCATGCCGAGCAGTAATTTAAAAAATTCCGTTAAAAATACTATAGAACGGTATTCGATGATAAATAAGGGCGATACTGTAATTGCGGCGGTAAGCGGCGGCGCAGACAGCGTCGCCTTGCTGTATGTCTTATATTCGCTGAAAGACGAACTCGGCTTTTCGCTTGCCGCCTGCCATGTAAATCATAATCTGCGTGGCGAGGAAAGCGACAGCGATGAGCGGTTTGTCCGCAGGATGTGCAGATTCCTTGACATTCCGCTGTACACTGCAAGCATAAAGGTAAATGATTTACGGCAAAAGCACGACAGCCTTGAGGAATGCGCAAGGCGGTTAAGATATGAATTCTTCGAGAGCATAAGCAAGGGCAGGCTGATAGCGACCGCCCACACAGCATCGGATAACTGCGAAACCATTCTTATTAACATTACGAGGGGAACGGCGTTGTCGGGCGTATGCGGAATTCCGGCAAAGCGTGACAATATAATCCGTCCGCTGTTATACAATACCCGTGAGGATATAGAGCTTTATTGCAGTGAAAACTGTCTTGATTATGTCACAGACAGCACTAATCTGTCCGATGATTATACAAGAAACAAGATAAGACATAAGGTCGTGCCTTTGCTGAAGGAAATAAACCCCTCGCTTTTCGGTGCGATAAGCAGGCTGTCGCAGTCTGTATCGGACGATGACAGGTATCTTGACAAAATCGCATCGGAGCTTATGGAAAAGGCTCGCACCGCCGATGATAAATATGATGTCGGTATACTGCGCACCGCCGATGAGTGCATACTTCGCCGTATCGTTACGATGATTTTCAAGGATAACGATATACCGCCGAATATGAAAGCGGTTGAAAGCTGCGTAGGAATTATAAGAGCCGGACAGGGAAAGATAAACCCGTGCCAGTTCAGATTTGTTCAGATAAGAAAGAAAAAGCTGTTTGTTGTTACAGACCGTGAGAAATTCAGACGAAATTAATGTGATAAACAGCTTAAAAATGATTATCGCCGTTGCTTTTTCGGCATAATCGTGCTATAATGGCTGTATTGCCGTTTTGTTTTCATCGCTTAACATTTATTTAACATAAGCGATGTATTATTTAATAAAACGTGATTACGGAGAGAATTAGTAGTGAAAAACATACATGATGACATTGAAAGAGTGCTTTTTACGAGCGAAGAGCTTGTAAAAAGAGCAGAGGAAATAGGCAGACAGATAACACAGGACTATAAGGGCGAAGAAGTAACCGTGATAGGCATACTGAAAGGCTCGTTTATGTTCCTTTCGGATGTGCTGAAGAATGTCGACCTTTATACAAAGCTGGATTTCGTAACGGTTCAGTCTTACGGAAACGGCACCACATCCGGAGAGCTAAGACTGACTAAGGATATTTCGGCAGATATAAAGGGCAGGCACGTTATTCTTGTCGAGGACATTCTCGACAGCGGAAAAACGCTGAAATTCGTAAAAGATCTTTTCCTTGAAAGAGAGCCTGCGTCGATAAAGGTATGCACTCTGCTCAACAAGAAGGTCAGAAAATCAGAAGTAATCAAGGCTGATTATATCGGCTTTGACGTTGACAATGTGTTCGTAGTAGGATACGGACTTGACTATGCCCAGCTTTACAGGAACCTTCCTTACATAGGTGAGCTTAAGGTCGAGGCACGTTGAAAGCAACGTCGAGGCTGTAAAAATATAACCGTAGAGGCGGTCGGATGCTATGCAGATACGACCGACAGAAAGGGAAACTGATGAATCAGAACAACAAATTCAAAGGCGTTTTCATTTACCTTGCAGTTATCGTTCTGCTTGTTATCGGTATGGTAACAATGCTTCAGATGAGTGCAACTCCAGGCGAGCATACGACATATTCAAAGGTGATAAGCGAATTTGACAACTACAACGTATCGGGCTACACGCTTGATCTCGGTTCGGGTGAATTACAATACACCCTGAAAAGCGACAACACAAAGAAGTATAAGTATTCCGTACCGAACGTAAGCCTGTTCTTACAGGATACGCAGGGCTACAGAAAGGCATACAACGAAAAGAATCCAGACAGTCAGCTTGTCGAGGACTTCTACCCCGTTTCAGACAACTCGTTCCTGCTGAGCTTCCTGCCTTATCTGCTGATGGTTGCGCTGATGATAGGATTTACATTCGTCATAATGCGTCAGGCAGGCGGCGGCGGAAAGATGTCGCAGTTCTCAAAGGCAAATGCAAGGACCCAGCCTTCAAACGGCCCTAAAATAACCTTTGCCGATGTTGCCGGTGCCGAAGAAGAAAAGGAAGAAATGAGCGAAATCGTTGATTTCATGAAGAATCCCAGAAAGTATCAGGAGCTTGGTGCAAAGATACCGCGCGGTGTTCTGCTTTTAGGCCCTCCCGGTACAGGTAAGACCTTACTCGCAAAAGCTGTTGCAGGCGAAGCAAACGTTCCCTTCTTCTCAATAAGCGGTTCGGACTTCGTTGAAATGTTTGTCGGTGTCGGTGCAAGCCGTGTAAGAGATCTGTTCGATCAGGCGAAAAAGCACACCCCGTCAATAATTTTCATAGATGAAATAGATGCCGTAGGCCGTCAAAGAGGTACAGGTCTTGGCGGCGGTCACGATGAGCGTGAGCAGACACTGAACCAGTTACTCGTTGAGATGGACGGTTTCACGGATAATCAGGGCGTAATAGTTATTGCGGCTACCAACAGACGTGATATTCTCGACCCCGCACTGCTCCGTCCCGGACGTTTCGACAGACAGATTACAGTAGGCTATCCCGACATCAAGGGCAGAGAGGCTATCCTGCGTGTTCATACAAAAAATAAAAAGCTCGCTCCCGATATAAGCCTTGCTACAATAGCAAAGGGTACGGCAGGATTTACAGGCGCAGACCTTGCGAACCTCGTAAACGAGGCGGCTCTGCTTGCGGCAAGAAACAACAGAAAGGCTATCACTCAGCCTGATATAGAGGAAGCTACCATCAAGGTAGTTGCAGGTCCCGAAAAGAAGTCGAAGGTTGTAAGCGAGGACGAAAAGCGCCTTACGGCATTCCACGAGGCAGGTCACGCTGTCTGCACGTTCCACTGCAAGACGCAGGATCCCGTACACCAGGTTTCAATCATACCGAGAGGTATGGCAGGCGGCTACACAATGTCGCTCCCCGAGCATGACAGAAGCTTCAGAAGCAAGACGCAGATGGAAGAAGAGATCATTGTTCTTCTCGGCGGCCGTGTTGCCGAAAAGATTGTGCTTGACGAAATCTCGACAGGCGCAAGCAACGATATTGAACGTGCTACAGACCTTGCAAGAAGTATGATAACAAGATACGGCTTCTCTGAAAAGCTCGGTCCTATCGTATACGGACACGATAACTCGGAAGTGTTCCTCGGCAGAGATTATTCTCAGGGCAGAAACTACTCCGAAAACGTTGCGGCAGAAATTGACGGCGAGATCCGTGAGCTTATAGACACAAGCTACGAAAATGCTAAGCAGATACTGCTCAACCACAGAGATCAGCTTGACAAGGTCGCTCATTACCTTATGGAACATGAGAAGATTGACGGCGAGGATTTCTACAAGCTGATGAACGGCGAACCGCTTGATGATAATACAGCCGCTCCCGTCAGCGAAAACAGTGATACCGCTCCTGCCGATTGCGAGGATACCGCAGAAGCCACCGGCGATAACAACAACGAAACAAACGAATAACAGCATCTTTACGGTCGCTCCCTTTTTCAAGGGAGCGATTTTTTTGCAGATAAAAAAATCCGTACCGGTTAGCTACCGGTACGGATTTTATGAAAAACAGATTATATAATATCCTTTATGTCGATGTTCTCTCCTGTAAGACCGACATAAGCACCCTGCTTTGCCTCATTGCTTTCTGCGTGAGCCAGTAACCACTTGTTGCAAGCCCAGAGCGTCTTATCTTCATCATAAACGGGAGTAATGTTGGGCTTTGCTCCGTTTGTTCCCTTAGGAAGCGCTATGACCACCTTGAAGCATCCGTCCTTAGTCGCATTGCAGGGAGCGTAATGCAGTGTTGTAGCATAAACCTCGACAACATCTCCTGCCTTAGCCTTGAAAGCCATAACCTTTGATGTATCGAGCTTGCCGTCAACAATATCATCCTCTTTCGCAACCAGCAGGACAAAATCGTATAAGCCTATGTTGAACTCGCTGTCACGGTGATACTCAAGGCAGTTGAGCTTTGTGTTGTGACCGTTGCACCAGCCGAGCTGAACAGGCATACCGCCGTATGCGTTGTTCTGCAAAAGTCCGAACAGCGTTGTATTTTCAAGTGCCGCCTCGCTCGGAACATATCCTACAGCGTCGGGTAACGGCGTGCTTTTGTCAAGTGCTGAAAGCAGGTCGCTTACGTCATAACCGGTATGTACCTTGCCGTATGCGGCAAATTCCTTATCGTTTACCGAATATATCTTCATATCAGATTCTCCTTTTAACTTGCAGAATTCTTCTGCGTGTTAACGTTTTCACAAACAGTAAAGAAAACAGCCATAAGCTGAAAACTCATGGCTGTCCTTGATTTAAAATTATTCCTCAGCGGGAGCGCCAACAGGACATACACCTGCGCAAGCACCGCAGCTAACACATGTGTCAGCGTCGATAACGTACTTGCCGTCACCTTCAGAAATTGCCTCAACGGGGCACTGAGCAGCGCAAGCGCCGCAAGAGATGCAATCATCAGAAATTTTATAAGCCATCGGAATGATCCTCCTTGTGATTTTTTGTCATAGAGTTATATGACTTGCTTATATTGTAACACAATTTCAAAAAAAATCAAGACCTTTTGATAAATTTATATTGAAATATCACACTTTTTTCTGAAAATTTACGTCATTTTCAAGTTAGCGTTAAGCAACTGTAAAACCGCTCCCCGTCTTGCTTTGCAGTTTTAGTCGAGTAAAGCGAGCAACTTGTCCTTGCTGACAAAACCTACCGATTTGTCTATTTGTTTACCGTCTTTAAAAGATATTACGCAGGGTATAGAATCTATGCCGAAGCTTATTGCAAGCTCACGTTCATCATCCGTATTGACCTTGCATATCTTGATTTCGGGATGCTCTTCTCCAAGCTCCTCAAGCACAGGGCCGAGCATTCTGCACGGACCGCACCACGATGCCCAGAAATCCACTAAAACCGGCTTATCGGACTGTAAAACCTCCTGCTTGAAGTTTTCCGATGTTACATCTATATGGCTCATAATTGATACTTCCTTTCATTTTTTAGGTTTATTGCCTTCCAAAGAATATAGTGCGTAAATTTATCGCACTTATTCTGTATATGATTTTATCATATTTAAAGGGATATGTCAAGATAATTCGTAACCGTTACTGATTTTATTTTTTCAAAAAGCCGTTGCAAAAGCCGTCCGGATATGTTATACTTTAAGAAATATGTAATATCACCATCGGTGCGGTTTTTCGCACTTGAATTCCCAAAGACAAGAAGGAAAGGAAACTGGAAAATGGCGGAATTTTCAACAAGCGAGCACGAGCTCGTACTCGTCATTGACTTCGGCGGTCAGTACAATCAGCTTATCGCACGCAGAGTCAGAGAACATAACATATACTGCGAGGTCATCTCATACAAGACACCTATCGAGCAGATAAAGGCAAAGAATCCTAAGGGCATCATCTTCACGGGCGGTCCGAGAAGCGTATATCTTGACGACTCCCCCAGAATGACAAAAGAAATATTTGAACTTGGAGTACCGATATTCGGCATCTGCTACGGTGCGCAGTTTATGGTTTACGGTCTTGGCGGTACTATCGGCAAGGCTAACGAAAACGCCGCCGCAGAATTCGGCAGAACAGAGTGCGAATTTGATACAGAATGTGCCGTATTTGACAGTCTTAAGAAAAACTCTGTCGTATGGATGAGCCACAACGATTATATCGAGGTTCTCCCCGACGGCTTTAAGGCTGTAGGTCACAGCGACAAATGCCCCTATGCCGCAATCGAGAACGTTGAAAAGGGATTTTACGCTACACAGTTCCACCCCGAAGTAAACCACACCGAGCAGGGCTTTGATATGCTCGGAAACTTCCTTTATAAAGTATGTCACTGCAAGGGCGACTGGACAATGAGGAACTATGCGGAAGAAGCTATAAAGCAGATCCGTGAAAAAGTCGGCGACGGCAAGGTACTGCTTGCCCTTTCGGGCGGCGTTGACAGCTCGGTAGCCTGCGCACTGCTTTCAAAGGCGGTCGGCAACCAGCTCACCTGCGTGTTCGTTGATCACGGCTTTATGAGAAAGAACGAGGGCGACGAGGTCGAGCAGGCGTTTAAGGACTGGGATGTTAACTTCATCAGAGTAAATGCCGCAGACCGTTTTATCGGCAAGCTCGAGGGCGTATCCGACCCCGAAACAAAGAGAAAGACCATCGGCGAAGAATTCATCCGTGTATTTGAGGAAGAAGCAAAGAAGATAGGCAAGGTCGATTTTCTTGTACAGGGTACGATTTACCCCGATGTTATCGAAAGCGGTACAGGCGATGCCGCTGTTATAAAGTCACACCACAACGTAGGCGGTCTGCCCGACTATGTTGACTTCAAGGAGATAATCGAGCCGCTCCGCCTTTTATTCAAGGACGAGGTAAGAAAGCTCGGCACCGAGCTTGGCTTATCGGATGTCCTCGTATGGCGTCAGCCGTTCCCCGGCCCCGGTCTTGCTATCAGAATCATCGGTGAAATTACCCGTGAAAAGCTGGCAACTCTTCAGGACGCAGACTACATCTTCCGTGAGGAAATCGCAAACGCAGGACTTGACCGCAGCATCAACCAGTACTTTGCGGTACTTACAAATATGCGCTCGGTAGGCGTTATGGGCGATGACAGAACTTATGACTACACCCTCGCATTAAGAGGTGTTACGACCAGCGACTTTATGACCGCCGACTTTGCAAGAATCCCTTATGACGTGCTTGAAAAGGCAAGCGTAAGAATTGTAAACGAGGTCAAGAATATCAACAGAATCTGTTACGATATTACGAGCAAGCCGCCGGCGACTATTGAGTGGGAATGATTTCGCACCCGTGAAAAAGCCTTATTTTACTGGGCTTTTGCCGATTGTATATGCTTTTTGGCAACAAAATGGCAACATAATTTGAATTATTGTAAAAGTAAAGAGCTATCAGATTTTTTGAAAGTCTGATAGCTCTTTTTGTTTTATCGTGTATTATTGCCGATTACCAATTAATAAAGTCATAAGCTAGATTGCCAAGCTTTGATAACTCTAAATCTAAAGAATTTGCATTTAGTAGTTCTGTTATTTTTGCTTGACATTCCAGATATTGTTGCTCAGTAAGCTTGCTCCAAACGCAATCCTTAATAAGCACTTTTTCAATAATAATACTGTCAAGAGGACAATCACACAACGAAAAATCTGGAACAGAATGCTCAATAAAAATAAGATCACTGAAAACATATAAATACTTAAATGTCATATTTATTAACTTCTGTGCAAGACCATACCCTGTTACATATTTGTTTCCGCTTTCAATTGTATCTTTGCAAAATAGTAATGAGGCCTTTTGTATCAAGTCTCTTGAAAAGACATAATCACATTGTTTTATTGCTTCATTTATAGCACAACATATTTCCTCTCGCGTATGCAAAAATAAGGCACTATAGTAGCGTCCAGCTGTCATCATGTCCTTATATGCCAAATCAACGCATTTTGCTTGCACCTCATTTGGGTTGTTCTTATTTGTTGACTGGCCCAATAAAGAAGATTCTAAAAAGTTTCTTTTCCAATCCATTATCTTACCTCACATATCTTTCAGTCTGTCTTTGAAAGACTCAACCATAGCATCGCTGAAATTCTGTGACGGCACTTTTACAAAACCGGAAGTTTCATCGTACTTTGGATAATTGTAGCGCCACTTGTCATATTCGTCACGGTTAATGTCGCCGTTATGATATTTCTCCGATTGTTCAGCCCACGCATTAAGCATTTCCGAAAGCTCGGCGGCATCCGTCCCCTTGCGAGGGTCTGCATACATTGAAACACCGTTTTCAGCCTTTGCTATTATATTTCGTATTTGGTTTAGATAATTCGGTCGCTTCATTCCAATGTACCTTCCATAATCAGCAGCGTTATCTGAATTTATTTTACAATATTTTCTACGAAAAATCAAGTATTTACAGAAAATAGTGAGCACTATTTTCCACCAAACACTTTGAATACGCAAAAAGCGGAGCCGAAGCCCCGCTTTTTCAGATATAAATCAGTTCGGCATTTACAACATAGATTACCCTTGCTTTAATGCTGTTCATCTGCCGAACCCATTCCATTTGATTTTCTGCTTTGAGTTCTTCGGTAATACCTCCAAATTCAGCATACTGTTTCGTCATCAGTTCAAACATTTTCTGCGCGTTTCGGTCGAGATCGGTTAGATACTGCTCAAGAGTACCGTTTAACCGCATTACATTGATAACTGCCGGGTTATTCTTTTTCAGAAAGTTATAATGTCTTTGTCCCCACAGACCTACTCTTGATATAAATTCATCTTTCATATAGCAAACCTCCTTTGCTAATCTGATTTTACATCAAAACAAAGAAAAACACAAATGTACGTTTTGCTTGACGACGAAATGGCGACAAAATCTCTCGGACACGGTAATTATTCCCCGTTATTTTTTCAAAAATCGGCGCAAATCGGACGATACGGTATAGTTTATCACAGAAAAACATCTCCAAAACAATCATTTGACTCGAGTGGGAATAACCCTTTTTAGAACAGCGTAAATATGTGAGTTTTCCCGTTTACGGTTGCTGAAGGCAATATTATTTGATTATCGTAAAAGTAAAAGCTATCAGATTTTTTGAAAATCTGATAGCTTTTTAAATTTTATGGCAATGAAGAAAAATCAAGCAGCACTTGACAAACACAGCATATTGTGATATAATTAATCAAAAATCAAGAAGCTGCTAATTATAGCAGCTCTCAATCAAGGAGGTTAATTATGAAAACTAATGACAAATTGCGTTTAGCAGCAGATATGAACCCTACCAAAAAAAGTACACAAATGTCTATTTTTGATATGTGCGATAAGATTTCCAAACAAGCTATTTCGCTTCCCTTATATCAGCGTGATTTAAGTTGGACTCTTACTAAGTGTATTGCTTTGCTGAATTATCAATTGTTAGGCAAAGCACCTGTATCACCTATTTCCATGAACGTTATCAATAATACTCAAGAATACGTTCCACAGGTTTCATTCATTGATCGAGAAATTATAAATAATATTGAACGTGGTCAGTTATCCGTGGTTGATGGACAGCAACGTTTAACAACTAACTATAAAGCGTATACAAATGATGATGGTTTCAGAAATATTGTTTTAGATCTAAGAGAAGGGTCTTTCGTTCAAACCGATATTGCGTACAAAAGTAATCAAATCCCTGCAGGTGTTTTATTAAACCAATCCGATGATGAATTATTTACATACATTAATAACGTCAAAGCTCTTAACAAACCAGAAATTATAAGTCTTCTGCTTCAAGTAAGAAGCAAGATCAAAAACTATAATTATACAATTAACTCAGCTGATGATTTAAGCGAGGACGAACAGATTGAATGGTTCGAGATGCTTAACAATGCTGGAAGCAGAGTAAGTATAATTCAAATGCGTTTTTCAAAGTTAAAGATGTATGGAATTGATATTTATAAACAATACACAAGCGTATTCAACAGCCGATTGATAGACGTTGGCTTTGATTTCTTTACGCCAGAGAAGACAACTGTATCCTATCCTATTGCAGCATTGAACCCATCATATGAAATAGTTACCGGAAAAAATCACAGCATCAATTACGCACCGATTCCATCTGACACAAAAGAAAATCAACTGTGCAATTTAACGCCTGAGGAACTAAAAAAATGCATTGAAACTACATTAAGTTACGAAGATAAGGTATTAGATTTTATTAAAGATAACTCATTAAAAAAGCCAGAAAGAATTGATTATGTGAATTATATGATAGGTTATTTTGCCTTTAATGGCTTTGAATTATCTGATATGCAAAAACAATATTTAATATCATGGTATAATGGTATTGATTTCACAAACAAGACAAATTCAGAGCGCCGAGAACTTTACTCTAAATTGATAAATAACTTATGATTACCAGTAACGTCATGACGACAAAAAATCAGATAGCCTATACTATCTGAATAATGAAAGTAATATAAATAATCCAAGCTAAATCTAATAAATAAAACTGTTTAAGTTTTCTTTTCATTCGTCGAGTGGAAATAATCCATTCTCCCACTGAACCCCACACCCAGTTTGGTATGTACCCTCTTTACTGGACATCCAGTAAGGAGGGTACATATCCGTTTTACATCACGGTTTCGGGGGTTTGTTATGCAGCGGCATCACTTTTCCGCCTGCCCCACTCCAAAACCGCCGGCTGTTCGCCTTACATTTCGCAGTACCGAAAAACATCACAGTTATGCAGTTTATAAATTGACATACAGGCTCGGATATAGTATAATTATACTGATTAGGGTCTGCCTCAAATCAGACAGACAAAAAATCACAGATACTAAAAGCTGCAAAAGAAAGGACGATACAGTTGATATTCGCCGATTTATTTTTTCTGTACTTCTTTATGGCTCTGTGCTTTATAGCATATTTCATCTGCCGTAAAACAGTATATCGGAACTGGGTGCTTATCGTATTCTCAATGATATTCTACGCATGGGGCGAGCCGGTGTGGGTATTCCTGCTTATAGGAAGCGTTACCGTAAACTATGTCGGCGGACTTCTGATAGATAAGTTCCGTGACACTAAAAAAGCTACAGCAGTGACCGCCTGTACGCTTGTATTCGATATAGGACTTCTTGTGTTCTTCAAGTATACAGGCTTCCTTGTCGAAAACTTCAATGCAATAAGCCCGGTGGATCTGCCCGTTCCGCATATTGAAATGCCGATAGGCATCAGCTTCTTCACATTCCAGATTATCTCTTATATTCTCGACTGCTACTGGGGCAAGATAAAGGTGCAGAGAAGCTGGTACAAGCTGCTTATGTACATTTCGATGTTCCCACAGCTCGTTGCAGGTCCCATTGTCCGCTATGCCGTAATCGAAAACGAGATAGACAACAGAGTTATAACCTCTGCCGATGTAAGCGAGGGTATTACAAGGATCTGCATGGGTCTTGGTAAAAAGGTCATCCTTGCAAACAACCTCAGCACTATCGTTGATACGTTCTTCAAGACCGGTGATCTTGCGTCTTTGTCCGTTGTCGGAACGTGGTACACGGTAATAGCCTACGCTATGCAGGTTTACTTCGACTTCTCCGGATATTCCGATATAGCCATAGGTCTTGGACGTATATTCGGCTTCCACTTTGACGAAAACTTCCGTTATCCGTTTGTCAGCAAGAATATCACTGAGTTCTGGCAGAGATGGCACATCTCGCTCGGTACATTCTTCCGCGACTACCTGCTGTATGTTCCTATCTTCGGTAAGAGAAGAAAATACCTCAACCTCTTTCTCGTATGGTTCTGCACAGGCTTCTGGCACGGCGCAAACTGGAACTATATAATCTGGGGTCTTTACTTCGGACTGTTCATTCTGATAGAACGTACCATAGGCAACAAGAACATGAGAAAGATGCCTAAGGCAGTTGCGCATATTTACAATACGATAGTAGTTGTTGTCGGCTTCGGAATATTCTACTTTACCGATTTAGGCAAGCTCGGCACGTTCCTCGGAAACCTTGTCGGACTTAACGGCAACTCGTTCACAGACAAGATTTCAATGCAGAATATGACCGCTAACGCTTGGCTTTTCATCGTCAGCGTAGTGCTGTGTATGCCTGTTATCCCCGCACTCAAGAAAAAATTAGAAAGCAAAAATCTTTACCTTGCAACCTCTGTAGGTCAGACGGTGCTTAATGTTGCGGTATTTGCACTGAGCAGCATCCTGCTTGTAAACGCCACCAACAACCCGTTTATCTACTGGCAGTTCTGAGAAAGGAGTGAGTAACATTGTCAGACCATATTGATGATAAGGAGCTTGAGGAGCTTAACGAGATATACCGTCGGAAGATGGAATCCCAGAAAAGCCACGAGCCTAAGAAAACAAAACACGAAAAGCCTGTCAGAGCCGCAAAAAGCGAAGATACTCATTCCGTAAAAGCCACGAAAGGCAAAAAATCCTCAGAAAGCACAAAGCAGATCAGAGTAAAGCCCGAAAAACAGGACAAGGAAGATAAGGTACAGCCCGAAAGCAGTTCCGATTCCGAGCGTAAAAAGAAGCTTGCCGTCAGAATAAATATCGGTGTATGCACTGCATTCTTTGCAGCTGTGGCAATCGGTCTGCTTGTATTGCCACGCCCTACCATATCCGAAGCCGAAAAGCGTAACCTTGCCACCTTCCCTGAGTTTACATGGGACGCTTACTGGAGCGGTAAATACACAGAGGATATAAGCTATTTCTTCAATGATACCGTGCCGTTCAGAGATACCTTCAAGTCTATCGGCGCAGGCTTCCGCTCGCTTTTCGGATTCTCGCTGAACGGCGCTGAGATTAAAGGCAATGTCACACAGGTAAACAGCGGTTCATCTCAGACCGAGGTTACAACTGCGTCAACAAAGCCTATCGTTATCGTTACCCCTGCACCGTCGGACACTTCAAGTGACGCTCCATCAAGCGCCCCAGAAACCGAAAGCAAGAATGATTCTTCTTCAGGAAATCAGCAAAGCGAAACAAGCTCAAAGTCCGATGAAAGCAGTAATTCACCTAAGCCCGAAAACACATATACCGAGCCCTCCGACCCGAATGCACAGGTGCTTTTCGAAGAAGGCTCACAGCTTGTTTATCAAAGCGGTGACACCATATACGGCGCACAGATCTACAGCGGCAAACGTGAAAATGCGGAGGACTATGCCAACACGGTAAATTCGCTTGCAAAAGCACTTCCCGATGCAAACATCTACAGCCTGCTCGCTTTGACGCAGAATACATTCATAACCCCCTCCCAGCTTCAGAAGGCTCAGTATACCGAGCTTAGCGACTCCGTATATATTTCAAATATGCTGAGCAAGGATGTCAAGGTCATAAACGCTATGGATGCTCTTTTGCCTCACCAAAAGGAGAATATTTTCTTCCTGCGTGACTGCCACTGGCAGCAGCTTGGCGCATATTATGTTGCTCAGAGCTTTGCCAAAGCCGCAGATGTAAAATTCGCAAAGCTGTCCGATTACGATAAATACGAGAAGGATTGCTTAGGCTCCGTATATGCCGCAACAAATTATGACGGCCTTATGTACGAGGGCGAAACATTCACTTATTATGTACCCAAGAACGACTATACCACCGAGTATTACAATGCAGATTATGAGTATCAGTTCGAATATCCGCTGATGCCCGCATCAGACTACAGCGCAAGCTCGTTCTACAGTCTTTATATGGTTGCCGACAGCTATATAAAGCATATCACCACCGATGTAAAGAATGACAGAGTTCTTGTTGTGCTTAAAGACGATTACCCCAGCGCAATGATACCCTGCCTCACGTCATCGTTCAGCGAAATATATGTCATAGATGTGCGCTATTGCAACTTCAACGTTGCTTCCTTCTGCGTTGAACACGGTGTGACCGATGTTCTTGTCGGTATGACGCCTGAAAACGCACTCGGAGAAATAGGCGATACACTGTCATATCTGCTGAATATCTGATTTATAAATCAGCCTGTAGATAAATCTATACAATTTTAAAATGGGGTTTGGGGCGAAGCCCCAAGCGGGGTGAGGGCGGCAGCCCCACACTCAGCCCCTTTCCGAGGGAAAGGGGTTTGGGGATAGGGATTGAAAACTTAATCTATTTTATTAAAAGCGTACTTTTTCTACAAGCTGATATAAATATGCCTTTGCATAACGCAGGAACAATCTGCGGCAAGGGCGTATTTGTTTATATCGGCAAGCGGCAGGCGGTTTATATTCGGTTAAATGAAGAAAAATATAATATAAGTAATTAACACCGGTTAAAGAAACGGAGGAAATAATATGTTTCATATAATGGTTGCTGAAGATGATACAAACACAAGAAAACTGATGTGCACAGTGCTTAAGCAAAACGGCTATGAGCCGGTACCTGCCGTTGACGGCATAGACGCACTTGACATACTCGACAGACAGCACGTTGATCTTATCCTGCTTGACGTAATGATGCCCCGTATGGACGGCTACGAATTTGTTAAAACGCTTCGTGAGGGCGGTTGCAACACCCCTGTTCTTATGGTGACCGCAAGAGAAACCTCGGCTGATAAAATTGCGGGATTCCGTGCAGGAACGGACGATTATATGGTAAAGCCCGTTGATGACGAGGAAATGCTCCTTCGCATATCCGCGCTTCTGCGCCGCAGTAATATAGCCAACGAGCATAAGCTCCACGCAGGCAATACCGTGCTTGACTATGATGCGCTTACAGTTACCTGCGGCGGCGTCACACACGAGCTTCCCAACAAGGAATTTATGCTGCTGTTCAAATTGCTCAGCTATCAGAACAAAATATTTACACGCCGTCAGCTTATGGACGAGCTGTGGGATATGGAAACCGAAACCGATGAAAGAACGATCGACGTACATATTAACCGCTTGCGTGAGCGTTTCCGTGACAACGAGGATTTCGAGATAGTGACTGTCAGAGGGCTTGGCTACAAGGCTGTGCTGAAACAGCATTGACTTAAAACGGAGGAAAAAAATGCACAAGAGAATAAGCGATGAAGAAAAGCGTTTACGCTCGATAAACGCTTATGTTGTGTTGTTCGTATTTTTTATAATGGTATCCGCAGGCATTATCTGCGTGATGATCTATAATATCCTCAATGCTTTCGGTCTGATGAAGCATATTGAGGTAGTACCTATGCTTATGCCCCTGATAATGCTCTGCTCATGCGTAATTATCGGCAGTATACTGTCTGCGATGCTGTCAGGCATACTTCTCCGTCCGCTAAACGATCTCAAGGAGGGTCTGCTCAAGGTTTCTAAGGGCGATTTTTCGGTAAGACTTGAGGAAAACGGAAACAGCGAGCTTTCGCATATACAGGAGAATTTCAATATAATGGTAAAGGAGCTTGGCAATACCGAACTTTTCAGAAACGACTTCATAAACGACTTCTCACACGAATTCAAAACTCCTATGGTTTCCGTATACGGCTTTGCAAAACAGCTTAAAAAAGGCGGTCTTACAAAGGAGCAGGAGGATGAATATATCGACATAATCATAAACGAATCGCAACGGCTCATAAATATGTCGAGCAATATCCTTATGCTGAATAAGCTGGAAAACCAGGAGATAATCACCGATAAGAAGGAGTTTTCTCTTGACGAGGAGCTTCGCAGATGCGTTCTGCAGTTACAGAGCCAGTGGGGTGCAAAGAATCAGGAGGTAATCCCCGAGCTTTGCGAGCTTAACTATTACGGCAACAGCGAAATGCTGAAGCAAGTATGGCTGAACGTCATAGGCAACGCTATAAAATACACTCAGGACGGCGGTACTATCGAGATACGCCTTGACATAAACCCGAAGAACAGCAATGAAATCCGTGTGCGTGTCACCGATAACGGCATAGGAATGGACAAAGCCACCACAGAACGTATTTTCGAGAAATTCTATCAGGGCGACAGCTCACACGCAACAGGCGGCAACGGGCTGGGTCTTGCTATGGTAAAGCGTATCGTTGAGCTGTGCGGAGGAAGGATTCGTGTTAAAAGCGAACTTAACAAGGGAACGCAGTTCACCGTCTATCTCCCTGTTGAAAACAAAGAAAATGAAAAAGAAGATAAGAAAAAGAAAAGTTTAAATACCGTTAACACAGCAGGTTTAAAATAAGCCGAAATATTGTTTGATACAGAATATAAAATACAGTCTGTCGTTAAACCTCTTGTTTATCGAAAATGGGGTCGCAGGGGCATAGCCCCCGACAGGGACTAGGGGCGGTAGCCCCTGTAATATAGCCCCTTCCCACGGGGAAGGGGTTTGGGGTTAGGGATTGAGAACAAGCACTTTTTTGGAAAAACAGACTTTTTCTACAGTCTGATAAAATAATCTTATACCCATTATTTAAACTAAGCGAAAAGGACAAAACGATGCTACAACTGAAAAACATAACAAAGGATTATAAAATCGGAAACGAAAAGGTCCACGCACTGAGAGGCATCAGCATTGACTTCCGAGAAAGCGAGTTCGTGTCTGTACTCGGTCAGTCGGGATGCGGCAAGACCACGCTTTTAAACATTATAGGCGGTCTTGACAGATACACCGACGGCGACCTTATCATCGGCGGAAAATCCACAAAGGAATTCAAAAGCGCAGATTGGGATACATACCGCAATCACTCGATCGGATTCGTATTCCAGAGCTATAATCTGATACCGCACCAGACGGTGCTTTCAAATGTCGAGCTTGCACTGACTCTGTCAGGCGTGTCAAAAGCCGAAAGAAGACAAAGAGCAAAGGAAGCGCTTGTTAAGGTCGGACTTGGCGACCAGCTGAAAAAGAAGCCCAATCAGATGTCGGGCGGTCAGATGCAGAGAGTTGCCATCGCAAGAGCGCTTGTAAACGACCCCGATATACTTCTTGCCGATGAGCCGACCGGTGCACTTGACAGCGAAACCAGCGTTCAGATAATGGAGCTTTTAAAGGAAATATCCAAAGATAAGCTGATAATTATGGTAACGCATAACCCTGAGCTTGCCGAAAAATATTCAAACAGAATAATAAGACTTCTTGACGGTAAGGTAGTCGATGACACAAACCCTTATGACCGTAACATTGTCGAGCCTATCGAGAATAAAAAAGGCAAGGAAAAGAAGGTGAAGAAGCCGTCAATGTCCTACCTCACCGCTCTGTCGCTCAGCCTTAATAATCTTATGACCAAAAAAGGCAGAACGTTTATGACCTCTTTTGCAGGAAGCATAGGTATTATCGGCATAGCGCTTATCCTGTCAATATCGAGCGGCGCACAGCTTTATATAAAATCGGTCGAGGAGGAAACGCTCGCAAGCTACCCCATATCCATTTCACGCAACTCTATGGATATGACCTCTATGATGACGTCAATGATGAAGGAAAACAAGAGCGACGGCACCGATGACGGCAAGATACATTCAAACAATATAATGGGCAATATGGTTAATTCTATGCTCACCCAGCTTAAATCCAATGATTTAAAGAGCTTTAAATCCTATCTTGAAAATGACGGAAAAGAAATAAACGATTATGTCAGCGATATAAAGTACGGCTATTCCACTCCGCTCAATATTTTCAGGAACGATAAGGATAAAGGCATAATTCAGGTAAACCCCGCTACCCTGTTTGAAGATATGGGTATGACTAACGCAATGTACGACTCACAGCTTATGAGCAACGTTGTAAGCACAAGCTATGACACCTGGACAGAGCTTCTTGACAATGATAAGCTGTTAAATGAGCAGTACAAGGTGCTTGCAGGAAGAATGCCGAGCGCTTACAATGAAGTTGTCGTAATGGTAAACAAGGATAACGAGATTTCCGACTACAGCCTTTACTGTATGGGACTTATGGACAGCGACGAGCTTGTCAATGCAGTAAAAAGCGCTATGAGCAACAATAACGAAAAGGTCGACTTCACAAGCAAATTACAGACCTACACCTACGATGAGCTTCTCGGACTTGAATTCAGACTTGTGACAAACCCCGAATTCTACGAAAAGGAAAACAGTATCTGGACAGACAAGAGCGATGACAAGATTTATATGACAAAGGTTGTCGAGGACGCCGAGCCTATAAAGGTTGTCGGCATTATAAAGCCCGAAGAGAACAGCATAATGTCGTCAAGCTCTTCATCCGCAATAGGCTACACTCACGAGCTTACAGAGTATCTTGTAAACAAGGTAAATGACAGCGAGGTTGTAAAGGAACAGAAAAATTCTCCCGACACCGATATTTTCACCGGCAAGGAATTTGCAAAGGATGAGGATAAAAAGGCTGTCACAATGGATGATATAAAGGCATATATCGCAACACTGCCCGAGGAAAAGCAGGCAGAAATTATGTCACAGCTTCAGCAGGCACAGCAGATGGGCATGACCGAACAGCAGATAGCAGATGCTTTCGCTAAGCAGATGAGCACCGAATCCGAAGCTACCTATGACGGTAATATGACGCTTTTAGGTGTCGCTTCTCTTGACGAGCCGAGTATGATAAGCATCTATCCGAAGGACTTTGATGCAAAGGAAAAAATCGAAGAAATCATCAGCACTTATAACGATAAAGTCAAAGCCGACGGCAACGAAAACCTCAAGATTGAGTATACGGATATTGTCGGACTGATGATGACCTCGGTATCAACGATAATCGACGCAATAAGCGTTATCCTTATCGCCTTTGTAGCGATCTCGCTTGTCGTATCATCTATAATGATAGGCATTATCACCTACATTTCCGTGCTTGAGCGTACAAAGGAGATCGGCATACTTCGTGCTATGGGCGCAAGCAAGAGAGATATTTCCCGTGTGTTCAACGCAGAAACGCTCATTGTCGGCTTTGCCGCAGGCGCTATCGGTATCGGAGTAACTCTGCTGTTGCTTATCCCCGCAAACGCTATAGTGTACAACCTCACAGGCATTTCAGGTATGTGCGTACTGCCGTGGCAGGGAGCAATAATACTGGTAATTATCAGTATGCTCCTTACACTTATCGCAGGACTTATCCCCTCGCACTATGCAGCTAAGAAAGATCCCGTCCTCGCACTAAGAAGCGAATAAGACGGCATAAAACGATATGTAAAAACAAAAATCCACTGCTTTCGGGCAGTGGATTTTTTCGTCAGTAAACCGCTTGTATCATCAATTCATTATCATACACAAAAATTGCTCCCGTCATAAAGACGAGAGCAATCATATTAACTTAATTATCAGTTACCTCTGTTGTTCAGAAGTGCCGAAAGCTCCGTGAAAGGATCGTCATCACCGGACTCCCCTGCATTTGCAGGTGTTTCGGGGAAAATAAGGGATTCCGTGAAAGAGTTATCCGCCGATTTTTCCGAGCCTGTATCCTCTGTGGGAGTAGAAGCGAGAACTGTCTTTGCTACAGCCTCATCAGATGTAATCATAGAATGACCCTCGCTGTCCTTAAAGCAGGTAGCGATAACGGTAATAACCATCTCATCCTTAAGATCGCTGTCAAAGTCAACACCGTGTATAACCTGAACATCCTTTGAAGCCGACTGTGTAAGTAACTGCATTACCTTTTCAGCGTCATCAAGAGGTGTATCCTCAGACATAGTAAGATTAACAAGCAGCTTTCCTGCATTCTTGATGGATGTTTCAAGCAGCGGGCTGTTAACAACCTCAGCTACAGCCTCCTCAGCTCTCGTATCACCTGAGCCGTGACCTATAGCCATATGTGCGTCGCCTGCACCCTCAAGAGTAGATCTTACGTCCTCAAAGTCTATGTTGATAAAGCCGTCGTGTGTGATAAGATCCGAAATACCCTTTACAGCCTGATAAAGCACATTATCCACCATTGCATAAGCCGCCTTGATAGAAATGTTCTTTTCCTTAATGGAAAGCAGCTTCTGATTAGGCACGATTATAAGTGCGTCAACGTACTTTCTCAGCTCCGCAATGCCCTGGAGAGCAAGATTCATCTTGTACTCTCTTTCAAATTCAAAGGGCTTTGTAACTACGCCGACAGTAAGTATACCTTTCTTCTTTGCAATTTCCGCAATAACGGGAGCCGCACCTGTGCCTGTACCGCCGCCCATACCTGCGGCAACAAATACAAGAGATGCACCGTTCAGTGCTTCCTCAATATCATCGCTGTTTTCCTTTGCAGATTCAGCCGCAACGGGAGGCTTTCCGCCCGCACCACGACCCTTGGTGGTCTTTCTGCCTATCTGCACACGTTCCATAGCACTGCCGTCCTTAGCCTTAAGTGCCGCTACATCCGTGTTTACTATGATAAAGTCAACGCCTTCGACGTTGTTTCTGACCATGTTCTCTACTGCGTTTCCGCCGCCGCCGCCAACGCCTACAACTTTTATCTTGACGTCACGCTCAAACTCTTCTTCATCGAATTCAAAGCTCATTTTTGCATTCCTCCGTTTTATTTACAGATAAAACTGTCTACTATAATATTTTAACAGATTCGTATTGTAATTGCAAGCGTTTTGTTAAAAAATATCATCATAATTTGAATAACGCTTTAAAATTACCACAATATCTTGCGTTTTTAACTCTTATTCGGCAGGTTCTTCGGGATCTGTAGTATCTCCCGGAACAGGTTCGGGTTCGGATGATGTTTCGCCGCCGCTGTTTGTGTTGCCTCCGCTCGTATCATCCTTGCTCGTATCGTCCTTACTGCTTGTGTCTTCATAATCGGGTCTGAATGTGACCTTCATATTATATGCGTTTTCGCTCAGCTGCGAAAGAATAAGAGTTCCCTTTTCACCGTCAAACTCGCCCTTTTCGATAAGATTCTTCGCTACCGTCAGTTTAAGTGCGGCGTCTGTGACATCGCCAAGTTCAAGCGTCAGCTTGTTGTCATAAGTGAGTTTGATGCTGTATATACTTGTAATATCTATCGTTGTGATGTGTTCGCTTATTCCTACATCCTTGCAAAGCCCGATAAGCATAAATACATTTTCGTATTTCTGCTGAGCCTCATATTCGTCCTCATCGTCGATTCCGTCATACGTCTTGACCGCCCTTAACAGCTTACTCAGCATATTTCTGCTGCCCTCATCTGTTACCGACAGGAAATCTCCCGATGAAGCATATTCGGGATCGAAGCCCGTCACCACAACGCATTTCTTATCGGGTGTTTTAAGGTCAGCGTTCATTATTCTGCCGTTCTCACTTACAAGATAATAAACATTGTTTTTCTTTACGTTCGCTATTGCGGTTGCAGGATTCAGATTAATTTCAAGCGCACAGGTGAATATATTACGTCTGACCTCGACCTTATCTACATAAGGGAGCTTGTCGATAAGCCGCTGTCTTACCGCACCCACATCCATAAGTATCAGATTATCTCCCGTGTTTACCCCTGCGGCATCTATTATCTGCTGTTCGGTATACACCGTGTCGCCTGTTATCCTGTACTTTGACAGATTGAACAGTACGGTTGTCGAAAGCACCGCCAGTATTACTGCCGCCAGAATACCGAATATCACATAATATACAATGTACGCCGAAAGGCGCTTCCTGCGTTTCTTTTCTTTCCTGTCCGACTTTGAACGGGGCTTGTTGCGCAGTACCCTGTTTTGTATATCCACAGGCTTTACGACAGGAATATCGGTGCGTGTATTCTCGCTTAAAAAGCTCGGCATCGGGCTGTCACAGCTATCGGGACGGGCTGTTTTGTTATCCGTCCGCTCCTGCTTGTTATAAGCCGCAGGCTGTTTTCTTGTATCCTTTTTCTTTTTCGTCTGCTTTACCGCTTTTTTGTCTGCTTTTTTCTTATCGCTCTTTTTTCCTGCTTTGCTGTTGCTGTTATTGTTTTCGGGTACGGGTGCGGGTATCGGCTGTCTTACGTCAGGCTTGCGGTTCTTTGCCGAAGGCGGCATTTCTGTCCACATACCGCTTTTATCTCTTTTTATTGTGTCAGCCATTTTCGCACCTCCTTCTTTTAAATTCTTCTGATGTCTGCTCCCACGCTGTAAAGCGATTTCTCTATTGCCTCATATCCTCTGTCGATATGTGATATACCGCCTATTGTCGATGTTCCTTCCGCACACAGAGCCGCAATGACCAGTGCCGCCCCTCCTCTGAGATCGGGAGAAACCAGCTCCGCCGCAGAAAGACGTCGTACTCCCTGCACCACAGCTACTCTGCCCTCCGTCTTGATTTTAGCCCCCATACGAAGAAGCTCGCTCACATGACGATAGCGGTTATCGAATATATTTTCCACAAACACCGCAGTTCCGTCCGCCACAGTGCATACAGCCATAAGCGGCGCCTGTGCGTCTGTCGGAAAATACGGATACGGCATCGTCCTTATAGTATGCGGAGCCTTCAGCCTTTCCGGCGCTTTGATATAAATGCTGTCCTTGCCGAATGAATATACTCTGCATCCCATTTCCTTAAAAACCGGTACGACAGCCCCGATATGCCCAATATCCGCACTGCTCAGGATAAGCTCACCGCCTGTTACAGCCGCACAGCACATATAAGTCACCGCCGCTATCCTGTCAGGCATCACGCTATGCTCCGCTCCGCAGAGCTTTTCCTTGCCTCTGATAACTATCCTGTCAGTGCCTGCACCGCTTATTTGCGCTCCGCAAGCCGTCAGAAATCCAGCAAGGTCGGTTATCTCAGGCTCTTTCGCCGCACCGTCCACCACAGTAACACCGTTTGCGGTCACCGCCGCAAGCATAATATTCTCTGTAGCGCCAACCGACGGGAATGAAAGCGATATTTCCGTACCATTAAGCCCTTTAGGTGCCGAGCAGTCAAGAAAACCGTGCGTTTCCTCAATCACCGCACCCATACTGCGAAGTGCCGACAGGTGCAGGTCTATCGGTCTCGGTCCCAGTTCGCACCCTCCGGGATATGACATTCTGCAATGTCCCGTCCTGCCAAGAACCGAACCGAGAAAAACTATCGAAGAACGCATTTCACGCATCAGCCTTACCGGTATCTCACAGTTGCCTATCGCACAAGCGTCCGATATAACGGTACTGCCACTGCGCCTGCATTTTACACCTATATGCGAAAGTATACGCAGTGCCGCATCAACATCGGTAAGTCTGGGACAGTTATGTATTACACTTTCCCCGTCTTTTATCAGCACCGTTGCCGCAAGTATCGGCAGTGCCGCATTCTTTGCACCGTGGAGCGAAAGTTCGCCCTCGATTTTGCGGCCGCCGTTTATTATCAACTTCTGTTTATCCAAATTATCACCCTCTCATAGCTTTTCTTCATATTATGCTACTGAGGATAATAAGGTGAAATCTTTACTTTATTCCCATAAGTTCCGTTATCTCACGGAGTATTTTGCCTGCCGCATCACGCTTCGACAGCTTTGCGGCATTTTCGCTCATCAGCCTGAGAAGCTCGGGGTCGTCCGCAAGCCTGTTCACAGTGTCGATAAGCACACCGCCCGTAAGCTCCTTGTCGTCAATTATCCTGCCTGCATTTGCATTCTGCAATGTAAGCGCATTGTAATACTGGTGATTTTCAGCCGCATACGGATACGGTATAAGCACCGATGCCCTGCCTATCGCCATTATTTCCGTCAGCGTCATCGCTCCGGCTCTTGTTATAATAAGGTCGCTTGCGCACATACAGGTATACATATTGTCAATATATTCCTTTATGATAAAGTGAGGATTTCCTGCGTCCACCCCGTTATCCTCAAGGCTTTGCATGAACGTATCCCTGCCGTGCTTTCCGTAGCCGTGTATGTGATTTATGTTACCCTTTTTCTGCTCATAAGCAAGCAGCTGTACAACCGCCTCATTGAGCCTTGAAGCGCCCTGGCTTCCTCCTGCGGAAAGTATAGTCAGACAATCGGGTAGACCCAGCCTTTTCCTTGCCGCAGACTTTTCCTCTATCGGAATATTGTTTCTCAGCGGATTTCCCGTTACCACGCATTTTTTGCATTCGCCGAGATGCTTCTTAGCGTCTTCCGTGCCGAGCATCACAAGGTCAGCCTTCGGCGCAAGCATCTTTACCGATACTCCGGGGAGAGAATTGCTCTCGTGCAGAGCCGTCTTGATTCCGCATTTTATCGCCGTTTTCAGCACAGTCCCTGTCACATATCCGCCCGTTCCGATAACAAGATCGGGCGAAAAGTCGTCAAATATCTTTTTAATACGCTTTCCTGCGCTGAGATAATAATGCACAGCCTGCACATTCAGCTTTATATTATGCGGTGTCAGCTTACGCTGTATACCTGCCATTTTTACCGATGCAAAATCATATCCCGCCTTTTTCACAAGCTTTGCTTCAAGCCCGTCGGGAGAGCCGATAAACAGTATATTTGTATCGGGAAATACTTCCTTCAGCTTATCCGCTATGGCAAGCGCCGGGTTTATATGTCCGCCCGTACCGCCTGCGGCAAATGCAACATTCATATTCTTTTCCTTTCACAAGCAGTAAATCAGGTGTTTGCGTCTTTGGATATACTGAGCAGTATTCCTACCTCAGCCAGCTGTGTCAGCAATGCGCTTCTGCCGTAGCTGAAGAACGGGAGCGAAATACCGGTATTCGGTATCGCATTGCAGGCAACCGCTATATTAAGGATAGCCTGCAGGCCTATCTGCAAAGTAATTCCGAATGCCACCAGCGAGCCGAACTTATCCTTTGCCCTTGCCGCAATGAAAAATCCTCTCACCTCAAAAAGCACAAACAGAAGAATTACCGTCATACCACCGAAGAATCCAAGCTCCTCGCATATTATCGAGAAAACAAAGTCGTTCTGGCTTTCGGGCAGGTAGTAATATTTCTGCCTTGAGTTACCGAGTCCCAGTCCGAACAGGTTGCCCGAACCTATAGTTATAAGCGACTGCGAGGTCTGGTAGGTCGATTTTCCCATATCTGAGAAAGGATCAAGCCAGCCCTGCACTCTTTCCGTTATATAGTCCCACTGTACAACGTAGTACATTATAAGCACTCCGACTATAGCAAGCACGAAAAGCAGGATCAGACCCTTTGCGTTGCACTCACCGACTATCATCATTGCGTATATCAGCACACAGAAGATTATCATAGCGGAAACGTGTCTTTGCGCATAGCAAAGCACACATATAATTCCTATAAGGCAAAGATACAGCAGACAGCCGAGTATTCTTTCCTTCCTGCGTTCGTAATTTCTCTGAAGGAGATATGCTACAAGCAGGATAGATGCTATTTTCAAAAGTTCCGACGGCTGTATCTGTACACCTGCTATAGTTATCCATCTCTTTGCGTCCGCAACAGCGTCACCCTTGAAGATAACCAGTATCATAAGTATAACGCTGAATCCGAAAAACGCCATTGCAGGATTAAGACCGTTGCCGTTGGCAAAATCCTTCTTTTTGCCGATCATTTTGAACGGCCTTGCCCACATACGATAATCTATGCGTGACAGAATTATCATCACGACAAATCCGACCACCGCCGCAACAAGCTGTTTTTGTGCGTAGGCAAAGCTGTTGCCTTCTTCCTGTAAAGCGTAAGCGTAGCTTGCGGAGGACATCATGATGATACCCATAACAAGCAGTATTATCACTACAGTGAACAGCGGCATATCGAATCTTCCACGCTTTGCGTTGGGAACATATTCCATTACCGGTGCGGCGGGAATATTTTTCCACCACTTTTTGAATCTTCCGCTTTTGTGCTTCTTTTCTTTCTTTATTCTCTTTTCCGGGGCAGGCTCAGCCTTTTGCTCCGGTATTGTTTCCCTTACGGGCGGAGTAAGCTGTATTCTTTCCGCTCTGCGTCTTTTTGAGGGATCATTCTTTTTACTTCCGTTATTATTTGCGTTGCTGTTATGTGTATCGTCACGCAGCTTGTCAATGTGTCGCTTTCCGTCTGTGTCACGGATATTCTGCTCATACATTGCTTTTCGCTGTTCATAGCTAAGACCTTTTTTATCCGACACGGACAATCCCCCTTTCGATATATTTTAATCAGTTGCCGAAATACTGCAGTAACACTCCGACTACGCAGGCAAACAGTTCGATAGCCGAGAACACCATTACGATCTTGCCCTCTTTCCAGCCGCTCATCTCGAAGCTGTGATGTATAGGTGTCATCTTGAAAAGGCGCTTGCCCTTTGTCAGCTTATAGTAAGTCATCTGTATCATAACCGAAAGTGCTTCCCAGATATACACCGCACAGCAGATGACCATTACGAATTCCGTTCCCGTGCCTATTCCGACAGCGGTAACTATACCGCCTAAGAACATTGAGCCTGTGTCGCCCATCATTACCTTCGCAGGATGAAGATTCCACACCATAAAGCCAAGACAGCCGGCACCTGCCGCCGCCGCAACAAGTCCCATCTCACCCATACCTACAAGCGAGCAGATAAGCACATACGCACCGCAGTAAACAAGTGTTACCGATGAGCAAAGCCCGTCAATTCCGTCTGTAAGATTGACCGCATTTACAAGATACAGTATTCCGAGTCCCATTACTATATAGTAGAAGATTCCGAAATCCACCTGTCCTAAAAACGGGAAATTGATAACAGTAGAGGTATCTCCTGCGATAACGTGAGAGGTAAAGAATGCGGCGATGATAAGCACCTGCATTATTATCTTCTGCATGGGCTTCAGACCCTCGTTCTGCTTCTTCTTTACCTTTATAAGATCGTCCACAAATCCGACAAAGCCGAACATAAGAGCCATCACAACAGCCGATATAGCCTTTGCGAGCTTCTGCGAGCCTACATCGTCCATAATTATCGCACCGCTCGCCCACATTATCGCAATGCCTGCCGCAAACGAGATAACAACACCTGCTATGAACATAACGCCGCCCATTGTAGGCGTGCCGTTTTTCGACTTATGCCAGGCAGGACCTATATCAAGTATCGTCTGACCGAATTTCAGTTTTCTCAGTGCAGGTATTGCCACAAATCCGAGCAGTGCGGTAATTCCGAAGCAAAGCACTGCGGTTATAACGGTAGCGGGAATATTCATAAATCAGTTTTCCTTCCTCTTCATTATATCTTTAACTATTTCCTTCTCGGAAAACGGCAGATACTCGTCACCGATTATCTGATAGGTTTCGTGACCCTTGCCGCAAAGGGCTATAACATCGTCCTTACGGGCGGTATCAAGCGCATAGGCTATAGCCTCTCGTCTGTCTGTGATACATCTGCACGGCTTTTTACCGCTTATGCCCGTCATTACCTCCCTGATTATTTCATCGGGGTTCTCGTGAGCAGGATTATCGGAGGTGATAACAAGAATATCGGCATTATCCTCAGCCGCCTTTGCCATCATCGGACGCTTTTCTTTGTCCCTGTCGCCTGCCGCACCGAACACGCATATAAGTCTGCCCTTCGTCAAAGGTTTAAGCGTTGACAGCACCTTTATAAGTGCGTCATCGGTATGAGCATAGTCTGTTATTACGGTAAAATCGCCTCTGTAGACAACGTTCATTCTGCCGTCAACACCGTCAAGATCCGAAAGTGCCTTTGCGCATTCCGTCATATCAAATCCGAGAGCCGTCACCATCGCTATGGCACACAGCGAGTTCTGAACGTTATACAGCCCCGTCATATTCATATCAACACGGCAAGCGGTTTTCTCACGCTCGTTTACAAGCATATACGAGCATCCCGTTGCATTCATCCTGATAAATTCCGCATGATAATCGGCGTTGCCTTCGGCGCTGTAGGTTACCGCAATATCGGAAAACTCCTGCGCAAGCCTTTTGCCGTATTCGTCGTCTATATTTATGACAGCGGTTTTGCACATTGTGAAAACACGCCGTTTTGCCTGAAAATAATTTTCCATCGTACCGTGATAATCAAGGTGATCACGGGTAAGATTCGTAAATCCTGCGACCGCTATCCTTTCATCGCCTATACGGTACTGGTCAAGAGCCTGCGAGCTTGCCTCCATAACGCAGTAATCTGCGCCGTTGCTCACCATTTCTCCAAGCCACGAATACAGAACAGTCGCTCTCGGTACGGTAGGAGTACCGTGCTGTGACGGCTTAAGCTCGCCCGAACAGGTATCGTTTCCCGCCGTGCCTACACATCCGCACTTCTTACCGAGCGTGGTAAGAATATGCTTTACAAAATGCGCCGTAGTGGTCTTGCCGTTCGTTCCCGTGACCGCAAGCAGTCCGAGCTTCTCCGAAGGCTTACCGTAAAAGCTGTTCAGCAGCCTTGCAAGGCACAGCCTCGTGTTATCCGTAACAAGCTGTTTTCCGCACTTTATATCGTGGTCGGTAACTATCATAACAGCACCCTTTGAAAGCATTTCAGCCGCAGCGCTGTGACCGTCAAACCTTGCGCCCTTTACACAGACAAATATACTGCCCTGCTTTACCTCTGCGGTGTTATCGGTAACACCCGTTACAACCGCATTTTGGGTCCCTGCCTTTTCGGCTTCGGGACAAATTTCATACAGCCTGATAATACCCACTCCTGTCAGAAAGATCGAATAGCCGAAAGCATCAGCCCGTTTCGTTGTTTACAAGGAAATTGACCTCTATAACAGATCCTCTGTATACCACCAGTCCGGAATTAACGCTTTGGCTTACCGCCTTTGCTTCGCTTCCCGTTGCCGCACCGGTAATACTTATGTTGAGGCCTGCCTCGCTCAGTGCCTTGTTTGCTTCTTCGACCGTCATTCCTATTACATTCGGCACAGTAGACATTCTGTAATCCGATAACGGAATATCTCCCATATACAGCATTACCGTGCTTCCGCTCGGCATAACCGTACCTGCCGACGGCACCTGACCTGTTACCTCTGTACCGTCCGTACTGCCTATGTACTCTGCTTTAAGTCCTGCGGCTGTAAGCTGTGCCTCCGCTCTTATACTGTTATATCCTCCGACCCACGGAACGGTAACATCCTGCTGTGCAAGTTCGTCAGCCGTATACTGAGGATATATTCCCATATATTCAAGGCCTTCCTTGAACACAGCCGATACTACGGGCGCCGCTATTGCACTGCCGTAGATATATCCCGATGTAGGCTCGTCGCATACGACAAGCATAACATATTCGGGGTCGTCTATCGGCACTATGGCGCAGAATGTCGCAACATATCTCAGTTCCGGTGTCTTTCCGCTGTTGTAGTCGTCTATCTTCTCTGAAGTACCGCTCTTGCCGCCTATGCGATAGCCGCTCATATATGCGTTACCGCCGCCGTTTGCGGTTACAACGTCCTCAAGTATCTTACGCATCGTTGCGCTTGTTTCTTCGCTTATTACCTGACGTCTTACCACCGTCTGCGCAGACTTCACGACATTTCCGTCACTGTCTATTATCTTATCCACAACATAGGGTGTGACAAGCTTACCGCCGTTTACGACAGCAGCCGCCGCTGTAACCATCTGTATGGGCGTAACCTTTGTCGTCTGACCGAATGCCGAGCTGGAAAGCTCAACTATCCCCATATCCGATTCTTTCACATACAGCGAATCCGCCTCGCCCGGCAGATCTATTCCCGTCTTTTCGGTAAAGCCGAATGCCTCGAAATATTTGCTGAACTTCTCCACACCGAGAAGCTGACCTATCTTTATAAATGCAGGGTTGCACGAGCGGATCATCGCTTCTGTAAGATTTGATACACCGTGACCGCCTATGTTCCAGCATCTTATCTTCGTTCCCGCAACATCTGCAATGCCCGAGCATTCGAATGTGCTGTCAAGCGATACGACTTCCTCCTCAAGTGCCGAAGCGCAGGTGAACATCTTGAATACCGAACCCGGGATATACAGTTCGCTTACTGCCTTGTTCTGCCACTGCTTTCCCCATATCTCCTGCTTTTTAGCAAGTATTTCTTCCTCAGTCTTCTTGTCCGCCGACATCTTGGCAAGCGTCAGCCTGTCGCTTTCAAAGTAAACATGTGACGGATCGTTCGGATCGAATCCGGGCGATGTCGCCATTGCCACAATAGCGCCCGTTTTCGCATTCATAATAATACCCGTACTGCGGTTCGCCAGCTTATGCTGTGAAACCGTGATCTCAAGATTCTTTTCAAGATAATACTGAAGCGTTTCGTCAATAGTCAGTACAAGGCTGTTGCCGTCCTTTGCCGAATAGCGTGCGGAATAGTCATAAGGCATTGCGTTTCCGTGAGCGTCTGTTGTTGTGATAACTCTGCCGTCCGTACCCTTAAGATACGAATTGTAGTATGCCTCGATGCCGTAGCCCTCTTCATTCTCGTTTACAAATCCCAGAACGCTTGCCGCAAGAGTTCCGTTAGGATAGCTCCTCTCACTGTTTTCAACAGTGTAAACGGAATAACGGTTAAGGTTGTTCTTCAGTACGAAGTTGTTGATTTTTTCAACTGTACTGCGGTCCACCTTCTTCTTGACCACATAATAGCGTGAAGAAGTGTCCTTGCACGCTTCCGTCAGCGTTTCATATTTAGTGCCGAGTATCTCGCTTATTCCCTTGCATATAAACTCACGGTTCTCAGGCTCGTTTTTTTCAATGTCGCCCGGCGAAATGATAACATCCCACACGGTAGCGCTTTGCGCCAGCACCTTGTTGTTGCGGTCGTATATCGTTCCACGCTTTGCCTTTATGTCAAAGCTGCTCTGTTGCTGATCGGTAGCCATTGCAGACAGTTCCTTGCTGTCAATGACCGAAACCTTGAACAGCACACCGCTGACAATGCCGGTGACACCTATACACAATGCCACCAGAATAACCAGTATGCGTTTTTTCATGCCTTGCGTGAGCTTTAAGTCCATAGATTTCTCCTTGCCGGTAAAATGAGATAACGGCAAAAGCCGCCGATGATTCAAGCAATAAAAATTACTTTCGATAAAAAAGCATTATCCTTTCCTCGTAAACACAGCCGTATCAACGTGGAAAGGAGCCCTGCTTGTTCATTTATATGCCCTAAAATCCGAGATATTCTAAAATCCCGTTAAACCAGTCCTGAACAGTGACAAAGATATTGTCATTATCATTCTTCGCTGTTTCGGTCATGTTTCCAGTATTCATCTCAACGTATCTTTCCTGCGATGCGCTGACCTTCTGCATACCGAGTTCGCTGACTGCGTATTGCTCTACATTCTCAAGCGAAACCGAACCGCTCAGCTGATTGCTCAGTGCGGTATTTATGCTCTGTGCGTCCGATAACGCCTGCGTTTCGTTGCTTATCTTCAGATTGACCTCGCTGAGTGCGGCCTTGCTGTATAAGAACATTACAAACACTGCGAGGAAAACTGCGCCTATTACTGCCACTGCCACAGGTCTGCCTGATTTTGCAACGGAAGACGTAGCGACCTTAAGCTCCGGTTTCTTTTCGGGAGTCTGCTGTTCTTTTCTTTTTGACGTGTCGAACAAGGACATATCATAAGCCGTACTTGTTCTGTTGTGCGGTGTTGTCATTATTATTCCCCCTTATTAAAGTTTCTCTATTACTCTGAGCTTTGCACTTCTTGATCGGTTGTTCACCGCAAGTTCCTCTTCGCTTGCGGTTACCGGCTTTCTGTAAACCGTTCTGCCTCTCGGTTTCTTTCCGCATACGCAAACAGGAAAATCCGGCGGACAGGTACAGCCTGTGCAATATTCTCTGAATGTATTTTTTACTATCCTGTCCTCTATCGAATGGAAGGTGATGATTGCGAGCCTTCCTCCTGCCTTAAGCCTTTCAAAAGCCTCCGACATTCCTTTTTTCAGTTCGTCAAGTTCACCGTTTACTTCTATTCTTATCGCCTGAAAGGTCTTTTTGCAAGGGTTCTTCTCCTTGCGGACCTTCAGCGGTACGTTCCTTTTTACTATCTCCGCAAGCTCCAGCGTTGTCTTTATCGGTGCGGTTTCTCTCGCTTTAAGTATACCGCCGACTATTCCGTGTGCGAATTTTTCCTCGCCGTACTCGAAAAGTATCTTCTCCAGCTGTTCCTTGCTGTATTCGTTAACAACATCATAGGCGCTAAGCCCGCTCTTGCTCATTCTCATATCAAGAGGTGCGTCCTCGTGATAGGAAAATCCTCTCTCAGCCGTATCAAGCTGATACGATGAAACTCCGAGGTCCATCAGCACCCCGTCAACCTTGCCGACTCCGATTTCGTCAAGACTTTCGTCAAACGTCGAAAATTTCCTGTTGATAAGCGTGTGCGGATAGTCCTTCAGCTTTTCCTCCGCCGCCTTTACAGCGTCGGGATCACGGTCAAAGCCGATAAGCCTGCCCGTTGTAAGACGCTTTGCTATCTCGGACGAATGTCCCGCAAAGCCTGTCGTACAGTCAACATAAATACCGTCGGGCTTTATATCAAGCGATTCTATCGTTTCACTCAGCAAAACGGGTATATGAATAGGTTTTTCGCTCATATTTCCTCCCGTTTATATTCCAAGCTCAAGCGCAAGCTCTGTCAGATCCTCGTTGTTTGTGTTCTCGTTGAACTTTACCCACGAAGCTTTATCCCATATTTCCGCAGTACCCTCAAGTCCGACTACCACAACATCAGCGGTCAGCGTTGCGTACTCTCTGAGCGGCTGAGGAACAGAAACTCTTCCCTGCTTGTCCGCCGAAATCTCATAAGCACTGCCGAATAAAAATCGTTTTATACTCTGAGTTTTCACCTGCGGAAGCTCATTTATTCTGGCAACCAGCTTCTGCCAGTCCTCTTTTGAATACACCTTTATGCAGGCTGTACCTATTGTTTTCGCAAGGACAAGATCGTTTCCCATTTCTTCACGGAGTTTAAGCGGTATGTTCATTCTGCCCTTTGCATCAAGTGTAGATTTGAATTCGCCTATCACGAGCCTGTCCCTCCTTTCACAAAAAGATACGCCGAAGAGGTGCGACCCTGCACATTTTTCAGAAAAGTTGAATTTCAATGAAAAATAAGTGTCCAAAGCCCCACCAAAGTGTCAAAAAGTGTACATTTATATTATACAGCCCACAGAAAAAAATTTCAAGTGGAAATTTTATCATTTGCTCCAAAAAAGTATCTAAATGCAGTTTTTGAATTTAGTGTATTTTGCACAAAAAACAGCCCTTGAAACAAGGGCTGAACATGATATTTATTGTTACTTTTCAACATATTGTATATCTCAAAGCGACAGCAACAAGATATAGAGAAAGTGGTGCTTGTGACACAAAATCACAGCTTTCCACAAAAAGATTTATTTTTTTCTGCGGACATACGTCACATACCTGAACGGGTATTTCTCACCTGTGATGATTTCCTCCTCGCTTTCCTTCTCCCAGTCCGGATTATTATCAAGATTCGGGAAGAACGTATCCGCCTCAAAGCTGTGAAGGATCTTTGTTATATGTGCCTTTTCGCAATAAGGCAGAAGCTGTTCATATACGCTCCCTCCGCCAAGTACGAATATCGGCTTATCCGCCGTTTTCGAGTATTCCAGAAACTCATCCACACCGGTAAAGCACTTAATTCCGGGATAGTTTTCCGGGTGGTGCGTGATTATAAGGTTCTCCCTGTCGGGAAGAGGTCGCTTAGGAAAGCTCATATAGGTCTTGCTTCCCATAACTATTATGTTTCCGACCGTCATAGCCTTCAGCCTTTTCAGATCCGGCGAAAGATGTGCGAGCAGGTCGCCGTCCTTGCCTATCCCGTAGTTTTCATCTACCGCTACAATAATTTCCATCTCAAAATTCCTTTCATTTATCTTATTTCAGCGTATTGACCGAAATATAGCTGTATATGCTGTAAAGCGTATCTTCACCGCTTTTCTTATAGCCCTTTATTCTGAACTTGTACGCCGATCCGCTCTGAAGTGCGGTTGCTGTGCATTTTGACGTACCGTTGCCGACAGTCACAGTCAGCTTCGTCCACCGTCCGTCCTTATAGACCTCCGCTGTATATGCGTCATAAGAACCTTTGTACCAGCTTATCGTTACAGTGTTCTTTGTAGCCTCTGCCTTATAGAATTTTACGGTTTCGTTTATCAGAGTATAGGCTGAAATGTAAGCGTATTCGCTGTACAGTTTCTCCCCGTCCGCATTCATATATGCTCTTACCCTGAACTTGTACTTTGCTCCGCTCTGTAGCGAGGATGCAGTACATGAAACTGTGCTTGTACCGGTTGATACCGTAAGTGCTGTCCACTGTCCGCCTTTGTAGATTTCGGCGGTGTAGCCGTAAGACGCAGATGAGCTGTTCAGGCTAAGCGTCACAGACGATGCCGATGTATCGCTTACAGTGATGTTACCTACGCCCGACGGCAATGTATATGCGGATATGTAAGCGTAGTCGCTGTACAGCGTGTCGCTTCCCGATATTCTGTATGCCCTCACTCTGAATTTATACTTCGATCCGCCCTGTAAAGTGTGCGCTGATGCTGTCGCCTTATCGCCACTGTTCGATGCCTGAAGCGATACCCATTGACCGCCCTTATATATCTCGGCTGTATAGCCGTCTGCAGAAGGGTCGGTATCCCACGAAACCGTCAGCGAATCGTCCGAAGAACCGACACAGGCAAGACCGCCCACATTACAGGGAGGTATCGTTCCTGTTATTTTCAGCGTAAGCGACGTACTTATACCGTTTATTTTTGCAGGCAGTGTGACCGTACCTGCCGCCCACGGCTGAACGCTTTGCGTATCGCTTATTTCGAGCCGACCGTGCAGCTTGGCGCAAAGCTCGCCTATCGGATAATCCGCCGTACTTCCGTTTGTATAAACGACCTTCGCCCTGATTTTCGTTTCGTTGTAAATAAATCTGAAATATGTACTGCCGTCGCTTTTCTTTGCATAGTACCCGTCATTTCCCGTTGTAAGCGAATCCGCACCGCCGGTCATATACAGCGATACGCTCTTTACCGGGTTTTCGATAACGTTGAACGAAAACTCCGCCGTAACTCCCCCTACAGTGCAATAACCCGTGTTAACACCCACAGAGAGCGCCTTTTCCCCTTGTGAAAACTTAGGCTCATACCCCGTTATCTGCTTTAAATCGGCGGCGTTACAGCTGACCGTTGTTCCGTCCGTGTAGATTATTTTTACGTTGTAGTCATATCCTGCTAAGTCATATTCAAAGCGTTGCGATATGTTGCCGTTCTCGTCTGCAACCACCCCGTAATCGCCCTTCACGTTACAGATTGCATTGATAGTATACATCGGAGTGACCGACAGCGACTTTATCCTTGTTGCCGCTACCGTGAAAACCGCTTTTGCGCTTTTCGTACCGAGCGTATATGTTACGGTGTGCCGACCGTTTCCCCACACGCTTTCACTCTGCCCGTCCGAAATGACAAGCGGAGCTCCGAGCGTAGCGGTCAGTGCGGTGATCTCGCTTCCGGTATAGCTTCGGCTGTAACCTCCGTAGTCTACCGTCAGCTTTATTTTATCATAATCGTAAACGTCATAATAGCTTATCTGACTGTATTTACCCGTGCTGTCGTCATAACGGTAGACAGTGCGCCTGTCCGAAACATCAAGCACAGATCGTATCGGTGTCACGCTTATTGACGCTACCGCATCCGCCGCATAAGCCCTGCCGTCATCGCCCTGCATAGCAAACAGCGATACCGCCGTAACAAAAATCACGGCGGTGGCAAAATATGACATTACTTTTATCAGATTTTTCACGCTATACATATTTTACTTTTCTTTCGGGAAATCACTTGCTCTTTACCAGTCCTAAAATATCGCCTAACTTAAGTCTGTTGCCGGTGTGCAGTATTATCTGCTCATACACACGGGCAACCAGCAGTGCCATAAGCACCACGAACACGCACAGGACCATTATGGCAAGAAGTGCCTGAGGTATATCTATCGCCCCTGTCAGCAGTGCCGAGGGAATCGAGAACGGCGAGGAAATCGGCAGATAGTATGATACAAGTGCCATCGTGTTCGCCTCTCCGCCCATCGAGGACGGGAAATAAGCAAGATAGAAGCCGAGTACACCTATTATTGCCATAGGTTGCATTGCGGCATTGAGATCCTCCATTCTGCTGACCGTAGCGCCTATTAGCCCTGCGATAAGTGCAAAGAATATAAATCCCACTATGAACACGACTATAATAAGCACAATTACAACAGGCGAGAATCCGCCGAGTGCATTTCCGACTTCAGTCAAAAGCTGACTTGTAACAGCTCCCGTTTCTTCAGACGAGCCTATGATCGATGATGACAAAGGCGTCGAAACAACGATTCCGAGTACGCCCGATGCAATGATCATCATAAACTGTATCAGCGCAAGCGAGCCCATAGCAAGTATCTTGCCGATAATTATCGCAAGCGGTCTTACAGATGTCAGCAGAAGCTCCATTACCTTCGATGTCTTTTCCTGTGCTATCGACTGTGCGACCATCTGACCGTAAATAAAGATAAGCATAAACAGCACAAGAGAGGACAGCATAGGCAGTACCATTTTCACCACAAAGCCGAAGTCATTTTCGGTAGGCTCTCCCGCAACCGACTGGTAAACCGAAACCGTCTTGTTCGCAGCCGCAATCTGCTCATCGGTAAGCCCTGCCCTTGACAATCTTACACTGTCAAAAACGCTTTTAAAGGTTTCACCGAAACTGTTCGCCGTACCCGATGACACCGATTCGTCACCCGGACGTGATGCGTAAATATCATACCCGATTTTATTTTCCCTGATAACTATCAGCAGGGACTTGTTTTCACCCTTCACCTTTTCGGTAAGCGACTGAATATCTGCGTCCTTGCCGCAATCATTGATTTTTACGCCAAGTCCGGATAAAAAGCTCTCATAATCCTTGCCCGTTGTTATTCCCGTCGTATCGGCAAAATATACCGTACCGACAAGCGTTTCCCCGTCAACCGTTATACCCCCGTCATCAGAGGTTGAACGGCTTCCGATAAGTGCAGGGAGAACTCCCGCAAGAAGTGCAATTGCAAAAACAAGCACAATAATGATTACCGAGCTTACCTTGAACGCCTTTGACTTTGCCGTCTGTCTGAAAGTAAAAGCAAATACGCTTTTCCAACCGTATGTACCTGTTTTCACGCCTCGTCACTCCTTCCTGCCTCTTTGTCGGCTCTTTCTATATTCTCAACAAATATTTCATGCAGGCTCGGCTCTCGAAGCTCATAACGTACAAGCGGCATTCCGCTGTCAACGATCATTTTAAGAAGCGATTTTGCCTGCTCCTCCGACTGTATTTTAAACGTGAGCTTATCGGGAGTTATCGTTTCTGGTACAAGACCGCACTGTGCGGCAAGCGGCAGTACATCGCCGTCACACTTTACCGACAGGTTCACTCTGCCGTAGCTTTTCTTTATCTTGTTAAGGTCGCCCTGCAATACCGCCGTACCGTGATGAAGTATAGTAATATCCTTGCAGAATTCTTCTATTACTGGCATCTGGTGGCAGGACATGATTATATACTTTTTCTTCTCTATCTGCTCGTTTATAACGCTCTTGAAAAGATCGGCGTTCACAGGATCAAGTCCGCTCAGCGGCTCATCGAGTATGATAAGCTCAGGGTCTGCGACAAGTGCCGCTACAAGCTGTACCTTCTGCTGATTGCCCTTTGAAAGCTGCTCCGCTCTCTTGTCCTCATAGCCGCTTAGCTCAAGCCGCTTGAACCAGTACGCAAGAGACTTCTCAATATCTGCACTGCGCATACCTCTCAGCTTCGCAAAATAGGTCAGCTGTTCGCTTATCTTGTATTTCGGATAAAGCCCGCGTTCTTCCGCCAGGTATCCGACTTTTTCCGTGACAGGCGATAACGCCTTACCGTTCCACAGCACCTCGCCGCTGTTGCGGCTGAGCATACCGAGTATTATTCTTATAGCGGTAGTCTTGCCTGCGCCGTTTGTTCCGAGCAAGGCATATACACCCGGCTCGCTCAGTGTAAAGCTGAGCGGATGAAGTGCCGTGAAATTACCGTATTGCTTGGATATTCCGTTTACTTCGAGCGACATATCAGTATTCGTTTCCTTCCTGTATTCTGCGATAAACGCCATCCTTGCCGTCTGTCGCATTTATTCAAGTATAACACAAAAGCCGTGATTAAGCAACATCCGGTAAATTTTGCACGGAATTTGCCAACTGTTTATGTGTTATATTAACAGTATAACCGCTTCAACACGATTTGTCAATACTGTTTCGCAAATTTTTTGAAAAACTTAATTTTTCTTTTTTCCTGCCGATATTAATTATAAGGAATATTGTATGTCGGTTACAGCTTACAATACGGTTTCACAATTAGATTAATAATCAGGAAAGGACTAACTGATATGGAAATAGCAAAGGTAGCAGAACAGGCGGCTGTCACAGCTCAGACAGCACCAAAGACAAGCGTACAGACATCAACGGAGAAGGCAAAAAGCACCCTCACAGCCGATAACGCCGACAAATATGTAAAGAGCGAGGACACCTTCACTCCCGCATATACAAAGAAATCGGCACAGAAAAAAGAGGTCGACAACGCAGACAGATCACAGTTCAGAACTGTCGCACAGTCAAAGGCAGACCACCTTGCAAGCGTAGTCGAAACTATAATCTCTCATCAGGCATCAAGCACAACAAATAAAAACGCAAAGCAGATAGAGCTTTCCGATGCGCTTAAGAGCCAGATTGAAGAAGCAACAGGAAAGAAGTTCGAAAGCGAAGATGTGACCGACAAGGAAAGCAGTGCTGATTACTGGGGAGCAGAAGCTACAGCCAAGCGTATGTTCGAATTTGCAAAGAATCTCGCAGGCAACAACAGCAAGTACGCCGATTCTCTCAAGGACGCTTTTATCAAGGGCTTCGGCCTTGCAGAAAAGGCTTACGGCGGCAAGGGCAAATTACCCTCTGTATGCTATGAAACATACGACAAGGTAATTGATATGTTCGACAGCTGGGGCAAGGAAAAGACAGAAGATAAGGCAGACGGTAAGGATACTGTAAAAGTAGAGGCAGGCAATAAGTCCGAATCATCCGCACAGTAAGACGTAAGGGCAGTTTCGGAGTGCCTTTACACAGCACACTGTCTTATATCACAACGAATAATGCTTTTACATAGTCTGAAACGGCTGTGTAAAAGCATTTTCTTTTGTAATCAGTATAGATTTCCGATGTTTATTTATGACTTTTATTTACATTTTCCGTAATATTATTACAAATTCATCTTGACATATTCTCGGATTTCTGATAAAATTTCCATAGTATTATAAGATAACTGTCGATAGAAGGTTATCGTAAGCGTATTCTATAAAACAAGAAGGGTTCGGCGGTCTGTTGGCAGACCGTTTTTCAGTTATGAAAAGATTTGATTTCAAGACACAGGCAAGAATATTCATAAAATGCACCGCAGCCGCAGTTTTAAGCTTGGCTTTCATATTAAGCGGCTGCTCCGATAAAAGCGCTGTATCGTCAGACGCTCTGCCTGTGATAATTATAGGCAGTGACGAATACGAGCCGTACAACTTCAGCGACAAAAACGGCGATCCTGCAGGCATAGACGTGGAGATTGCAAGCGAGGCATTTCTCAGAATGGGCTACAAGGCACAATTTAAAAACATTGTCTGGGATGAAAAGGATAAAATGCTCGCTGACGGCAAGGTCGATTGCCTGTGGGGATGCTTTTCGATGAACGGCAGAGAAGACAAGTACCGATGGGTAGGACCTTATATGAACAGCAGACAGGCTGTAGCCGTCAGAACCGACAGCAATATCTACGCTCTGTCCGACCTCAGCGGAAAAAGAGTTGCCGTGCAGTCAAGCTCCAAGCCCGAAGAAATGCTCTCACAAAATAGCGCAGATATTCCGCAGGTAAGCGGACTTTACTGCTTTGTCAGAACCGAATACATTTTTGCTACCCTGCGTAAGAACTATGTCGATGCTGTCGCAGGCCACGAGTATATGCTCCGTGTTTTCATAAACGAGTCGGACGATAAATACAGATTGCTTGACGAAAGCCTTCTGCTGTCAAAGCTGGGCATCGCCTTTGCAAAGGACAACGACTCCGCACTTCCCGAAAAGCTGAGAGCAACGCTCTATGATATGAAAAATGACGGCACACTGGCGAAGATTGCCGTAAAATACGGACTTGACCCAAATACCGCACTCGGAGGTATAACCCTTGAATAAATTAAAGCACAAAAAGCACTATCGCAAGCCGATCTTTATTATAACCGTCATCGGAGCAATTCTGGCGGCAGGGATTTTCTCCGTTTTTTCATATATTAATACAACGAATGCAAAAAACGTGACCGACCGCACAATAGAATATATCAGAAACCAGTGTATCCGCTATGAAGAAATAACTGCGTCCGACCTTGCAAAGAGCCTTTTCAGGATAATCGACAAGACGCAGGAAATAAGCCGTGACATTGCAAATTTCAACGATTGCTCCGTCGAAAGACTCAAAGAATTCGTGGCAGATCTCAGCATCACCGGAGTTATAGTGCTTGACGAAAACGGCACACCCGAAAACGAGTATTACACCGATGATACAGGCTATAACGTTTGGCAGGATTACATAAAACAGAAAAAGCTGACAAGCGTTGCGATCGATACCTCAAAGACCTACTCGGACAGGCTTTTCTCGTTGCCGTATGACGCAGACAGCGAAAGCGATTACTGCTACGACTTTGCGGCAGTCACCAGAAAAGATAAAAAGGGAATCGTATTCGCCTATCTGAAGCAATCGAAAGAAACTATCAATAACGGTCAGCTGACTCTCGATTCTCTGTTTTCCGGCTTCAACCTTGCAATGAACGGCTATATCATACTGACAGACGGTAGTAAGGTTATAGCCACAAACAACGATTTATACAAAGAAAAAACGGTTTCCGAATGCCCCGTGATAAACAGCTTTGCAGAAAAAAGCACCAATGACGCCGATTTTGTAAGGATAACCGACCCTTACGGCACTTATTACGGCGGTATGGATAAATGCAGAAGCTACTACGTCTACGTTTACTATCCTGCAAAGGAGGTCTATATCGGTAGCTGGACAGCCACCTCTATTTTCACATCGCTTTATATAATATTCTTCCTTGCCGCAAGCCTTATTTACAGGGTAATAAGCATAAGGCACCTGCGTGAAAGTCATATTACAGAGGAAAAATACAACGAAAAGCTGCTGAAGTCTGCCGAAGAAGCAAGACGTGCGAATGCCGCCAAGAGCGACTTTTTACGGAGAATGAGCCACGATATAAGAACGCCGATAAACGTTATAATGGGAATGACGGAGATTGCCGACAAGAACGCCGACGATGCCGAAAGGCAGGCAGAGTGCAGAGAAAATATCCGTACTGCGTCAGGCTATCTGCTTGAGCTTGTAAACGATGTACTGGATATGGGTAAGCTCGAATCCGGCGAAACCTACCTTGAGCATGTTCCCTTCGACCTGTACGAGATGTTTGACGAGATTGCCGTCCTTAACGGGCAGAGCCTTCAGCGAAAGAACATCACGCTTACCTTCGAGCATTGCGAAAACCTTCACAACAAGCTGATAGGAAGCCCTCTGCACGTCAAGCGTGTTCTGATGAATATCATAGGCAATGCCATAAAATACGGCAAAAACGGAGGCTATGTAAAGGTTTCCGTCAGCGAATCCGAGTTTGACGAAAAAATTCCCGATACGGTTGTTGTAAATATAACGTGTAAGGACAACGGCATCGGTATGGGCGAAAACTTTATGAAGGTAATGTTCGAGCCGTTTATGCAGGAAAACGATCAAGCCAGAACCTTCTATCAGGGTACCGGACTCGGTCTTGCTATTGCCAAAAAGCTTACCGAAAATATGAACGGCAAGATTGATTGCGTAAGCCGCAAGAACATCGGCACCTGCTTCACAGTAAGCCTGCCGTTTGAAACGGATAATTCGTGTGAACGCACCGACAGGAGCAAAGTCACCGTCGGAGAAATCTCGCTCGAAGGACTTACAATACTGCTCGCAGAGGATAACAGGCTGAATATGGAAATAACCGAATTCCTCCTCACAAACGAGGGTGCCAACGTCATAAAAGCGTGGAACGGCAAAGAAGCAATCGAGATTTTCGAGCTATCCGAAGAATACAGCATAGACGCTGTGCTGATGGATATAATGATGCCGGGAACAGACGGCATCACCGCAGCAAAGACGATACGCTCAATGGAACGTGCAGATGTTGCCACCGTTCCTATAATCGCACTTACGGCAAACGCTTTCACCGATGACAAGGAAAAGTCACGCAGTGCAGGAATGAACGAGCATCTGACAAAGCCCGTAGACTCGTCAAAGCTGAAAAGCGTAATTTCCGGATACACCGGCAAAAAGGATCTCACACTGAGAGAATGCTACCTTCTTGCAGGCGAGAGCTATGACGATCTGCTTTCCCGTCTTGGTTGCGATGAAAAGATAATATATAATGCGGTAAAGGAATTTATGCTCGACCTGCATTACATAAGGCTTCTGCGTGCAATTGAAAACCGTGATACCGAAACCGCCTTCAAGGCCGCCCACACAATGAAAGGCATCTCGGCAAACCTCGGGTTCACTAAAATGTACTCTGCGTTCTCCCTTGTCACAGAAGAACTGCGTTCAGGCAATATTGAAAAGGCTGCAGAGCTTATGACCCGTGCGACCGATGAATATCAGAAGATAATTGCCGCTTTCAAAAGATGTATGTTCGATAAATAGTTTAAACCACATCCCGTGTAAAATCCACAGCCTTCCCCCAAAAAGCGGTACACCGAAAATGTACCGCTTCAGATTGTCGAAAAACCAATAATTATTAAACCACACAGTGAAATATATTGCCAACACCGCCGAAAACACTTTCCGTGCTGACAAGGAATTAATATTTTCGTGAGTGTATCTGTACAACTGCTCTAACATTGACCCTTCAAAAAAACGCCACTAACCTGAGATATATGTACTAACCTGCGGACGTGTAGCGTTAAGCGTCCCTGCATTGACAAGATATACAATATTCCGGTGGTTATCCGAGTTCAGCCAACACCCCGACGGGGTGGGGGTGTGAGTAAGGAAAGAGGGAGCCACGCTGAGCATTGCTTTAGCAATGCTCCCGCTCCTCACGTCGCTCAAGAGGAATAACTGATTTGGGAGAGAACCTAAGAGTATAGGGCTGAGTCTTGCTTACGCAAGCACTCGGACGTTTCGCTTTGCTTCACTGGGCTGTCAAGTCCAGCGGAGCTTTAGCGGAGTGCACGAGCCTTGCGTAAGCGAGGCTCAGACTTGCACCTAGTCTCTTTGGTTCTTTCCCTCGTTAATATTGACAGGTGCACCCATTCGAATAGCGAACCCGAGAAGTGCTGTCTGACAAAAAGAACTATCGGTAGTCTACTATCGTAGCCGAAGCTGAACGATATAACAGAAGCACATCAAGCAAAAGGCTTTTTCTACAACCCAAAGTGCTACACCAAAATGTACCGCTTTTTTAATCCCACCATTCACTCCCCTTAACAAAAAATTCACCAAAACAGCTCATTTTTTCCTTTTTTTCTATTGATTTTTTGATAAAATTGTACTATAATAAAAGCAAGATTAAAAAATAATTGAGCATTTTTAACAAACTTAGTCCAAAATGCTGCTAAAGCCACACTTTACAGTACCCTATTTCTTTTGAAGGGAGGCGTAGATATGAAAGTATTAAGCGGTAAAAGCCTGAACGCATTTACAGTAAGCGGACAGGCGTTCAAGTTTGAAAGAAAAATCACCACCGTAAGCTGCATACATACGCCAAGTGCAGAAGATGAGGCAGGTCGGTTCGCTGCGGCACAGCAGACAGCCCTTGAACAGCTGCACGAGTTGCGTGACACGGCAGTGAGCAAGGTCGGAAAACAGCTTGCGAAAATCTTCGATATACACATGGTTCTGACGCTTGACGACGATTTCAGCGATGCCGTCAGAAGCATAATCTCTACCCAGCGTGTCAACGCCGAATACGCAGTATCGCTTACATCCTACAACTTTTCAAAAATCTTCGCCGCAATGGATGACGATTATATGAAAGCTCGTTCTGCCGACATTCACGATATATCTGACAGGCTCGTTTCCATTCTTTCCGGCAGAAAGCAAAAAAGCGCAAAGGATTTCGCAACAGGAGCAAACAAAATAATCTGCACCGAGGACTTCCTCCCCAGCGAAATAATACAGTTCTGCGAAAACAACGCACAGGGCTTTCTGACGGCTTTCGGCTCGTCCGATTCGCATTCTGCGATTCTCGCAAAGAGCCTCGATATTCCGGTTATTGTAGGACTTGGCTGGGATTTGCTGAACGATGTACGCACAGGCGACAGCCTAACCGTTGACGGCAGAGAAGGCACGGTAATATTGAACGAAAAAAGCGAGAGCTTCGTTTCCTGAAACAGTAAAGATATAAAAAACGCACGGCGCAACCATTACGATTGCTCCGTGCGTCAGTCTGTCAAAAAAACGATTATTAAAGCCGTATATCTAAATGCACCGCCAACACCGCTGAAAACATTTTCTGTACCGACAAGGCATTAATATTTTCGTGAGTATATCAGTGCAACTGCACTGACATTGACCTTTCAAAAAAACGCCACTAACCTGAGATATATGTACTAACCTGCGGACGTGTAGCGTTAAGCGTCCCTGCATTGACAGGATATACAATGTTCAGGTAGTTTTACGAGTTCAGCTAACACCCCGACGGGGTGTGGGTATGGGTAAGGAAAGAGGGATGCCAAGCTGAGCATTGCTTTAGCAATGCTCCCGCTCCTCACGTCGCTCAAGAGGAATAACTGATTTGGGAGAAAACCTAAGGGACAGGGAGAGGGGCTGTCAACGGCGGCGCATTTCCGCCGTTCATCTTGACCGTTGGCAGGCTCGGCTGGGTTTGCTATCTGCTCACGGCAATTCACTCTCATTGATAGGAA